>JAEEGL015367070.1_pt1 | contig 46280 bp, 27 predicted proteins | sample 9134231 | NCBI WGS metagenome assembly JAEEGL01 (sample SAMN16246548, study PRJNA631951) | gut metagenome | biome: gut microbiome; feature: rumen; material: fiber-attached | host: Bos | place: Iran: Karaj | collected 2018-10 | reverse complement strand
GCCCCTACTGCTCGCTTCACTATTCTCGTTGGAACACGCTCGCTTTGGGGCGACCACACTGGGTCGCCCCTACTGCTCGCTTCACTATTCTCGTTGGAACACGCTCGCTTTGGGGCGACCACGCGGGGTCGCCCCTGCAGCTCGCGCCGATGGCTATCGCTGCGCGATACGCCATCGGTATTCTTGATATTGCCTACCCCTGCAGATATTCCTCACACCATTTCTTCACATCATCAGAAATCTTCTCGGGTGCCAGGCCTTTATCCATCACAACCGGCGAACACAATCCCTCGCGCAAACATAACGCACCGCTCTGACACTGGATATTGCCGCAGGCGCATCCCTTCGGATTCACGCATACATACCCCAACGACTGGACGCACTTGTAGTCCGACAATTTCTTCGGCGTTACCTCAGAATAACCGCACATACACGTGCCATTGGGCGTCACAAGCTTTCGCGCGACATCCGTCGAATAATTGTCCCATAACAATTGTTTTTCGTGGATTACATAAGCATCCGCCAAAGGACATTGATCGGCATCGATTTCATCGGCAATATCGCCATATTTGGCATAATCGCTGTCTGACGGCGAATAAACATGCACCCCGCCAAGAGCTTGATAACGGCCCGAATTCTCATCTTTCAGGCTCCAGCCTGATTCATCGGGGGCGAGATGGGGATAGACATTGCCGCAGGTATGATGCGCATAAAGCGTATCGTACCGGCAAACACCATCGACACACAGCTGACCTTTGGCGCAGGTTTCTTGGTTACAGGTACAGCCACTATCGGCATTACAGCGCAATCCAACAGGTTCCCAGTCATAATCAATCCAGCTGTGGCAATTATACGGCCCATGCGGATCCCGTACAAAATCACAGCTAAAATTCTTGCGATCTGCGCGCGGTACCGGCATCGTATCGCAGTTTGTACGCATTGCACAAGAATCTTTCGACTCACCCGCGCCATCTTTATTCGCATGGGTTTGTTTGAACTCCAAAGATGTGTTGCGACCGCATTGAGCCAGTTTAGCTTCCTTCAAAGCCGCGTTGTACGGATCACCTTTGACGAGATGGAATTTTTCGGGTTCATTGCTCTGCGCATTATTCATCGGATCATACCAGAAAGACTTTGGATCCATATCATCAAGCGGTTTCCAGTTCGCCGTTTCACCTTGAATATGGCAGCCTTCCGCTTTTTCGCATTTGACGAACCAAACACTGTAACGGGCACTTGTTCCGCCATCATGACGCATGTCGCAAGCAAACTCGCCGTATTTATTCGAATACATAGGCAGTTCAGATTCATCGACGCAACCGGGGTTTTCGCTGTAATTTCCGCACATACAAATCGGATCTTTGCCCGGAATCGTTAAGCATGCGCCACCTTTGGGACACGCGCCATCACCGCATGGACAGTTACCTTCTTTGCATTCGACGCGCGAGATTTTGGGTACGACAGACTTGCCTTCGCATTTTCCCTTGTCATTCAAAGTCTGAAACTGCTCACATTGGCCGCATCCTTTGGGGCTGGCGCATGTCCATTTGCCATTTTGGCAAATATACCCCTCAACCGGCGGAAACCCGCCTGGCGGCGTCTGCATCTTGTCGCCACAATAGGGGTTGCCATCGACACATGTCCCAAATTTACCCGTATATTTATCCTCTCCAGCACACCAGCATGCCGGCTCAACGCAAATCCACTGGTTTTGTACGCACCGCCATTCTTCAGGGAATTTGCCGGGAAAAGCCTTTTCGCCGCAATAAACGACAGCATTTTTACACGTCGTTCCCGGCAGCAGTTGCGAAGGATCGCAAGGTGAACTGTCGATACGAATTTCGTCCCAATCGTGTGCGATCTTCTCGCCACGGGTTAAATCGCCGCATTTGTCGGCATTACAAACCAGATAGCGATTCTTTGCGATATATTTAACCAGCTCGGAATCTTCATCTTCGCTGTACATGTGCAGGCGGGCCGACTTGGTTTCGGGGTCCCGGTAGCCTTCGGCATAGATATGCTCGATATGTTCATCCAAGCAGCGAAAACCCGCCAAATCCTTCACTTCAACCTTGCTGTTGTCGCAATATAATGTCGCATCTTCGCCAGAAACGAATGTACGCATCGGCGCTTTCTGGCCTTTGTAGCCGCAGCCATCCTTGTTCAGACACCGCATCACGCCATTCAGACACAACCAATCACCAAATTCTTTGGCGTCGTAAGCATATTTCCCGCACTGGATTTTTCCAGCCGCATCGGCTTCGGGGGCATTTGCCTGCGGCTCAGGTGATGCCTGTTTTTTCGAACACCCCAAACAAAGCAGGGCAGCTACAGATAATGAAATAATGATGATATGTTTCATAAGACCCAATAAAAGTGGAGTTTTCGCACAATGCGTTGCCGGATTATACCAAAACACGATACGGAAATATAACATAATTCAGGAATACAGCATTTAAACGTGGATTAATATTGCAGATACCACGGTAAACCTGCTTATAGAGTAGAGGTTTTGTCGAAATGAGTGAGCAAATACGCAAGTCGAAGCGCTATGCGCGAGAGACGAAGCGAATTTGATATTGCGAACTGAGGAAAGAACCCCCAAAAAGTTTAATGCTGTAGCCCTGAACATAATTTGGATATTATTTATGAGCGCGGCTATTATCATACGCCGCGCGGAGACGTGTCGAGACTCGTCTCTGCTCGCTTTGAGACGTGTCGAGACACGTCTCTACAGCTCGCTGCCGTGGCTATCGCTGCGCGATACGCCACGCCCAATGATACGCAATTCACGGATCAATATGAAAATACGCCTGATTACCATTATCGCAATTTGCCTGAATCTGTGCGCATGTCACAAATCTGAGGCCGATATTGCGTCTTCGAACGAGTTCGGTTCTCAGGCGGCTGCGGTACGCAACTGCGACGAGAATACTTCGTTGGACGAATCAGCCGATGAACGCGTACCATCTGCCGAAACCACGAAAAGCGCCTATGTCGCAGCAAAACCATCACATCCGTGTGAGGTGTGGTTCAAAGATGCCCCCAAAGTGCTAGACGATACGCAATTTGCCGAAGCCAGCCGCATGCTGCAAAGCCTCGAATCCGGTTCCTGCGAGGCCTTTGGGCAATTCTCGCAAAAATACGGTGCAGCTGCATTTCCCGATTCGAAATTGCCATTGAATGGCGATATGCGGTTGCTGTGCCGTTATTTCGATTTGCGCCTAAATCACAATCTGCCCTGCCTGAACGACCTGGGCGCCGCCGAAAATAACAAGAACCAGACACACGGCGAATGTGATGCGTGGTGCAGCGATCAGTGGCTAATCGATAAAGCGTTCCACGTCGATGCAAACGATCCACAGGCTTTATGCCAGCTTGCCGAAAACCACCTATATCGCACGCCGTACATCGATGTACTCGGCAATGCCTATCGCCTGCAATATGATCCCGGCTTTGGTTCCGATAAAGATTTTCATTGCAGCGATGCGCTCGATGAAACCTGGAACGATCACATCGCCATGCAGCTGTATCGCCGATCCATGCAAATCGCGCCGATTCAAACAGCCTATATCTGGATTACCCATAACATCAAATCGTTCAAATTCGACGAAGCCCAGGTTTTATCAATAATTGCGCCGCTTACAAAACAGGCTGAAGAGCCCGATAACGGCCGTGCAAATCTCGCTTTGGCCGGGCTTTATGCAGGTGGATTCGGAGTGAAGCGCGATACAGAAAAAACGGCCAAATACCTCGAAAAAGCCTTTAAATCATCCGAAGTGCATTTGTTTTATACCGAACTTGCTGCGATTCTCGAAGCGCTCAGCCGGCCAGCCCGCGATGCCCATTTTCTCGAAACCGACGATAAATCGCGGCGTCAGGCGCGCAATCAATTTCTTGCACAATTGCATCGTGTCATTGCTGATAACAAAATCGAAGATCCCCTTATTTTAAGCGCCACAGCCATTGCCATACTGGATGCTGCGCTCGATTTGCAGACAGAGACGATGCTTGCCAATGCACTTGAAAAGCTCTCAACAGATCTGCAATGTCTGAACGAACCGGGCACAGTCAAATCGGCCGAATCCTGCAATGCCGCGCTTATCCAACAAATTCGTGGACGCACGATATGGAAAAGGCTGGAAACCCTGTTACTGGCGGATACGCCGATCGACGATAAATCGGTGCAAAACGCGCTTGCTCAGGCATTTGCAAACAACCCTGGTGGCTATTTCGCAGCCGAATTTGTTGCAGATGTACTCACAAACAGTCGTTTCGGCGAAGATGCACAAAAGCTTGCATATAATGTGATTCAGCGAGATCCAACTGGAACGGCTGCCATGACAGTGGTTAAGATTTCGTGGCTGTATCCGGGGTTGCTCAATCTGCCCAAATCTGTCGATGATTATTTCAAACTCGCAGCCGACAAAAGTCTGTCCGGGCAATACGGCAGCCATGCGCTCGAATATGGCCTGTATTTGCTAGGTATGCCGTTACATCAGCCCATTGCGCAAAAGAACACATTGCGATTCGCACTCAAACCTGCGGTCTATAACAGCTATAACGGTTCCAAACCGCTGTGCATCGAGTTGCTCGATCCCTGGTGCCATTTATATGATCTGGACGATTTTCGTCCGGTTCGGCATGCTGGCTGGAACAGGCTGTGGACGATATATCGCCAGATCGGCGATATCGACTGGCAATTTATGCTGAATTGTCTCGAAGCCGCAGCAATCGAATTTGGCAGTGATTCGTGTGAAATCACCGAGTCGTTTGTTCCAACCGTATGCCTGCAAAATGCCATACGCATCGAAAAACCGGATATCGAAAAGGGTAAACGCTATATCAAACAGGTCATTGAACTGTCGCGCACCGATAGACTACGCCAGTTTTTCGAAAAGCTGCACCAGTCCATGCCTGAGCGATTGCCCCAAACCCGTGCCAATGCCGGAATCTGGCAACAAATGCTGTTTACCCGACTGGCATTCGAACGTTTTTTATCGGAACTCGGATACAACCGGCTAATCGCCAACGACGAAGAAAAACCAGCGTTTGAATTGCGTCTGCAAAAAGCCCTGGACGCGCTGCGAAATGTTACAAAATAACAGATCTGACACGCCCCGCAGGGGCGTCACCGCCCGCGCCCCAACGGGGCGCTATATGTGTAACCGTGGATGAAACCCACGGATCCGACACGCCCCAAAGGGGCGTCACCGCCCGCGCCCCGACGGGGCGCTATATGTGTAACCGTGGGTGAAGCCCATAGCACATCAATATGCCGTAGAGATGTTTCGCAGAACGTCTCTACAATGTGATGCGTGGCTGTTATAATTAGATTTGGAGTGGTTTTGGTCCAATGAAAACCGAGCATCGGTTTGAACCATCATCTATTCCAACGCTTAAGTAAAGCTCAGTTCTTGAATTATATTCATTACCATTTTCATCAAGCATCACATAGTACCACCCATTTTTAATTCCAACAGCAGAACTGCAGTCACAATCTATAGTCTCTGTTCCATAATTGAATAAACTTAGATTAGGTGTGCATTTAGTTTCTTCCATTTCCTGGATCTCCTCATGCAACTTTATTAAACCATTACATTTTATGTTTGATCCCGCGTTATCACCACACGTTTCGAGCAGATATTTATTTCCATCAAAGCGAATACTCAATATTTTTTTATCATTACCCGAATAGGCTGTACAATTCTGCGGATCTGCTTTCTCACATTGTTTAATAACACTTTCACTAGTTGGTGTAACTTCACATATATAATAATAATCATCATCACAATCCAATCCAGGTGGAGGCTCTAGACAATTTAAATTAGGCTTATTACCGGTATTTCCGTCGCAACCGCAGTTCGAATTTGGTATTAGCTCTCCCTCACTACAATAATAGGACTTATCTTCGAAACAATAATAGTCACCATTCGTACAGCACTGCGATGACGTAACTGGTTCACCTATATTACCACAGAGATAATAGTCTGAATCATCAGGTTTAACACAGTTTCTTATATTACTTACATTGTCGCTCATCGAAACCAATTTATCCGTACTTCCAAATTTACAATTTACCTGATAATTATCCCCACATGAGCATTCCAGGTCACATTTACCATCTGCATCACAGGTATTATCCGGGCAATATTCAGGACAACGTTTAGAGGTCTCACACTTCTTACTCGTCGCATTACAATCTGCAGGGCCACAGTCCTGCACTTGTTCCCAACTTCCATTTGCATTACATACTTTTAAAACTTTCTCATCGCATTTATAATCACCCTCTTTGCATTCCGCTCCTTGATTCTTGCAAACATCTCCATTGCAGCCAGCTAAACACACCTGTGTTTCAACCCACAGGTTATCGACGCAATGATATTCTCGGTCGTTCTTGCACCTATTTTCATCATCTTTGCATTCATGATTGCAAGCTGTACGTTCTGGATTACATCCTTCTTCGCACAATCGTTCTACATTCCAGCCCCCATCATTGCATACCTCCAAAGCATTGATGTCGCACTTTTTAGTTCCATCAACACATGATGGTTTCACTTCATTATCCGCACACTTCTCCAACTTATTATCGCATCCATATTCACATTCTTCTTTGACGCGCTGTTTCCCTTTATCAGTCGTCAGTAGAATTTCATAACCGCTTTTATCTATTTTTTCAACGCATTGTTGATGATTATAGCACTTATCACCTTCGCATAATATACATTTTTTAATTCCAGCCAATTCCTCCAAATCATCATTTATTTCAGTCCATCGACCATTTATACATATTTCCGGGCCGTTTTCACCTTCGCATCGCACGGTATCATTCAGGCACTCGCCGCATGTAGTATGGTCAATACATGATACCTTTCCATCATTCGTCCCGCATTTTATAGGCTCTTCAGTTTCATACGTCTCGTCTGTGCAATCCTGATGATAAGCGATACCGTTCACTTCACGGCAGAGCCCCACAGAACAAGTCCGTGTGCAAATATATTCACCCATCATTTGCGAATTACACACATCTCCACCTGTGCAAACAATTGGTTCTCCCCATTTGGGATCTTCCTGTGGAATAATCGAACAGATCTGCCCCATGGTTGAAGAGATACATATTTTTTCGCCAGCAGTGCATTCAGGTTTTACTGTTACTATCTCTGGTTCATTGCATGCGCCATATGGGGCGCACGTTTCGTTGCCCCTGCATATTTTTTCATTACACTGGCATACACCTTTTTCTTCGACAAACCCGAAACCGGCATATCGGCTAAAGGGCACAACAGATTCCATGCAACTGCTATATCTCCCCTGATATTCCCGCGCCAGGCCTTTATGCATTTTTTGAGCATCCGACTGGCACCCCAGAAGAGACAGCCCAAAAGCAATGATTGTCAAAGTGACAAATGAATTTCTGTCCATTTTGTCTCTCCCGTTAGAACCTAATGCCTATTCCACAAGTGATACACTGGCGAAATAGCGCGGATAGAATTATACTCATCACAGATTGTCAAAGCAAATGCGTTATGTGGCTAAACGCGTTGGAGAGCATTCGGCATCATGTAATTCGACGCGCCCGCAGGGCGCAACCGCCAGCGCCCCGTAGGGGCGCTTGACATTAGCCACGGGTAAAAGCAATACCCCCTCCCCGGCGGCAATCGGCAAACGGCATTATGTAATTCGACGCGCCCGCAGGGCGCAACCGCCAGCGCCCTGTCAGGGCGCTTGACATTAGCCGGGGGTAACGCACAGCGTAACCCCCGGCTACAATCATAGGCGGCCGTATGCGCAGCATAGGTCGCCGCGCAAGGCGTATCCGGGCCGCAGGCACGGATAGCCGCGCCACAACAAAGCCATTTTTTTAATCGTCGAAATGCGTTAAAATCGGGCAGATTTTGTGGAGGTGCGCATGAGCGAATCACAGGTGAAACAGGATTTATCGAGGCTGGTTGCGTTCGGCTGGCTGAAGACGAAGATGTTTTTGAAGCAAGCATCGGAACGCGGGGTTTTATGTGGCATTTCAGTGATGCGCGTGATTGAACTGCTAAAACCAGGGATGGAATTCGACGCGTTGCTGAGTGATTTGCGTGAAGCTGAATCGATGACGAAGCAGCTAAACTGCTGGATTGAGTCGCCTAATCCTGATTTTGTTGGGATTGCAGAATTGAGTGCGCGATTTAATCTGACTTTTGCCGATGTTGAGATCCTAGCAATGCTGGCTGCGATAGTGTTTGATCCGGCATTGCATGAACTATGTATTTCAGCGATTGGCAGGCCTGAAATCACCGTTGGTGGTGTTTGTCAGATCCTTGCGAACTGCAATACCGGCCGTTTTGAACATTATCTGTCGCGGCTTGGATATGATGCGCCGCTTTGTCGCCATGCGCTTGTATCTATCGCACCGCGCACAGGCGAACATGGCGATCTCAGTTTATCGGTGCGCGACATCATGATTGCGGATCGCGTTCTCGATTTTCTGCGCAATCCGCTCGAACCGGGAGGACGCCTTGATGAGGCGCTGGTCAACCATGCGGTGCGCCGCTGTGATGATGTTGAATTGGGTAGCCTGTATCTGCCTCAGCATTGTCAGACCGCGATTGTACAGATGATTCGCGCACAATCGCTACCTGCGCTGCTTACTGGGCCCGTCGATGCCGATAAAACACGGGTCGCCAATGCGATTGCCACGATGATGAGCCGCCATCTGATTTGTGCGGATTTGGCCAGCTTGATAGCGCTGCCGCCGGAAATGCTCAGAATGCGGTTTTGTGCGCTGTTCAGGGACGCGCGACTGGGCAACGACCTGGTGTATCTGGATTGTGCGCAGTTGCCCGAACAGATTTCGGGGGCGCAACGCATTGTGCTGCGCGGTTGTTTGGCGAAAGAAAGCTGGATCGCCGGCGTCGACGAAATGCCGATGTGGCTTGCCGATTTGACCAAAGGCATGATGCAGATTGCCATACCTTTGCCGGGGCTGGAGCATCGAATCGCATTGTGGACAGAGGCTTTGAGCGGCGACAAACGCAGCCCGAATGCCGAGACTATCGAAGCCATTGCACGTCGATACGAAATGAGCGAGCCTCAGATACGACAGGCGGCAGCGGAAGCAAAGCGGCAAAGCCTGTTGCTGCGGCGAAAACGCATCGATATCAACGATCTCGACAAAGCCTGCCGCAGCTATTTTACGCTCAAGCTTAGCGATATCGCCGATTTGATGCCGCCATCGACGTTTAAACCTGACCAACTGATTTTGCCCGAATCCGAGCGAGAGAAGTTCGATGAGGTGTTGTTGTATGCAAAATCGCAGGAATCGATTTATTCGGAGTGGGGATTTGGCGAACAGGATGCGCAGGGACGTGGACTGAGCGTCTTGTTTTATGGGCCACCAGGCACTGGCAAATCCATGGCAGCCAGCATTATTGCCAACGAGCTGGGACTGGATTTGTTCCGCATCGATTTGTCGCGTCTGGTGAGCAATGGTGATGCCGAAAGCGAAAGCAGTCTGGGCAAAATATTTGATGAAGCGGATCACAGCCATGCCATGCTGCTGCTCGAAGAAATCGATGCGCTGTTCGCCAGGCGTTCGAACGATAGAACCGGATTTGTCGATTTATCGCAACTATTGCAGAAAATTGAAAATTTCGAAGGCGTTACGGTGCTGACGACGACGAATGAATCTGTCATCGACGATACATTCAAACGCCACATACGATATCGGATCAATTTCCCGATGCCCGATGCCGAAACGCGTGAAATGCTGTTTAAATCACTGATTCCGGCCAGTGCACCGGTTCGCAAGGGCATACCATTCGATCTGCTTGGGGAACATTTTGAAATCAGTGGTGGTTATATCAAGCAGACGGTTTTGAAGGCCGCTTTTTATGCAAAACGCGACAATTCGGCTATAGGATTGTCGCAGCTTACCGAAGCGGCGATTGCCGAATGCCGCAAGCTCGGGATGCTGATGAACGACAATCTGCCCAGACCGCTGACGAATGCGCTGCGTGCAGAAAAAGGCTTGCCAGCACTCTCTGAAGAAGAGTACAGACGTATACACCAGCCGGTGATTTCTCAGGACTTGCCGCTGCTGGATTTGCCAGCCGGAATACCCATTCCTGGCAGAGAAGAAGACGATTACAGATAAATTTTGGGGGCTTTGCCCCAGACCCCACCTGTCACCTCGTGACATTCCCTCCTCCCCGTTAGAGCAAGGAAAGCAGAACGTCTTTACAAAACGTTGATAATACGTGATATCATCCGATTCAACACGCCCCAAGAGGGCGTTACACATGTAGCATTTAGCCGAGGGTAAGCATTTGCGTCACCCATGGATAAGAGGTTAAAATGATTCGCAGATTTCATCACATTATTGCGATTACCGCAGCATCCCTTGTGATGTTGTTCTCCGGTCTTGTTATGGCTCAGGAACCGGCCGCTCCGGCAGCTGAAGCACCTGCAGCAGCCGAAGCACCTGCAGCAGCCGAAGCGCCTGCAGCAGCTGAAGATGCCAATGCCGCTGCAGCACCTGCAGCAGTTCCGGCACCATCAAACGATCCCGGTGATATCGTTGCCAATTATTTCGCCGAAATGAGCAATATTGTCGCCGAGAATATGGACAACCCCAATACGCTTATCGATAAATTCTCGAACTACGTCAAAGAGAACGAAAAAGATATGCGTAAAGCTTCAAAAGCTTTCGAGGCCAAGATGACCTCACTCAAAGCCAGTGAAGCCGAGGTCTATCGCGAGACAGTACAGCGAAAGATTACCCCGTCTTTAAATAAGCTGATTACGCTGCTCATCGATTTTGCCAATCGGTATCCAACCGAAGCGGGAAAGCTCGATTCGCTGCTCAAGGTGGATGCGAAATATACCTATCAGCAATAAACCAATGACTTCAGAAAAGTTTGAACTGGATCTGGCCTGGTGCCAGGAAAAACTCGCATCGTTGTCGCAGAATATCCAGAAAGCGCTTCGCGGCCAGAATGATGCGGTTGAAGCCACGATAATATGTTTTCTGGCATCCGGGCATTTGCTCATCGAAGACGTGCCAGGCGTTGGCAAAACGACGCTGGCATCGGCATTTGCCAATAGTCTGGGGCTTTCACACCGGCGCATCCAGTTTACATCCGATATTTTGCCTTCGGATATCCTGGGCGTAAGTATTTTTGATCCGCGCCAGGATGCGTTTGTTTTTCACGAAGGCCCCATTTTTACGCATATTCTGCTGGCCGACGAGATCAACCGGGCCGAACCACGCGCGCAAAGCGCGCTGCTTGAAGCCATGTTCGAAGCCCAGGTGAGCATTGATGGTGTCTCAAGGCCACTGCCAACGCCATTTATGGTGATCGCGACGCAGAATCCCGTTGATTTTTCGGGGACATTTCCGCTTCCCGACAGCCAGCTCGATCGTTTTCTATTCCGCATCACCATGGGCTATCCCGATGAAGCCGCAGAGCTAGACATTCTGAAAAACGCCACGGTAATCCCAGATATCCAGCCCGTTTTGAGCGAAGATGATATTCACCGCCTGCTTCAGCACGTTAACCAGATCCGCGCAACAGACGAAATCATGCATCAGATATTGCAGCTGGTGCATAAGACCCGTGATCATGCCCAGATCGCACAGGGCGCATCGACGCGAGCCATGATCGATTTGCTGCATGCAGCCCGTGCCAGAGCGCTGTTTCATCAGCGCGATTTTGTTTTACCGGACGATATTACTGCGCTCGCGCCACAAATTTTGTCTCACCGCATACGCCTAACTGCGCGAGCCAGCAACCATCCCATCGAGATTATCCAATCGATGATTTAAAATCATGGCGTTGATGTATTGCTGCGATGGAGAGCCACTGTCTTATTCTGCGGGTGGCTCGTAATCCAGTTTGTTGTTTTCGTCGCGATCATAGACGCCATCAGGCTCCACATAACAGAACTTATGGCTGGTTTCGACATCATCGCGGCATGAATAGCCACCGCGGCAATCCGAATTCTTTTTGCATTTTAAAAGACAATAGCTCAGGTCTTTTCTAAAGAAAACGCACACAGAATCTTCAGGGCATTCCTCATCGGATTCACACCCCGATACCAGACAATAGCCTCCCGGCGAATCGGAATCGCATACAGTCCCAGTCGGACAATCATTCGATGTCGAGCATTTGTCGCCGATTGCAGCTTCGCAGCCGATCAGAAGCATCGAAAAAGCAAGCAATATCAATAATATTTGTTTCATATCGATGGAATACCTAAAAAAGCGCTCAAATAGCCGCTCGTCCTTATAGTGTTTCCATCTCTGGTGAGCAAATGGAAATTGCAGAGGTAGCGCAATTAAGTAACAATCCAGCCGTATGCTTGACTTTATACGTGATATGTGTATCTGCCAAAGCCAAATCATACGGCCGGAGGCCGTCGTGATAAGCTAAAGCATTCCCCGACAACACGATGTGTTTACGGCGCAAGCCGTTCAAAAAGAGCATAGGGCTGAATCGTTACCCCACAATGGAACCGCAATTGTCCAAACATTGACAAGACCGTGCGTCGGGACGATAAAACTCGGCGCTGTCCCGGTGTGTGGACAAGGATGGCTAATGGCTAATGGCTTATGGCTTATGGCTTATGGCTTATGGCTTATGGCTTATGGCTTATGGCTTATGGCTTGTGGCTTATGGCTTAGTAATTATAAGGAAATTCAAAATGCTTGTCGATCCGCTTCCCAATCATCAAATCATCGCCATATTTGGCCTTGGTGCTTCGGGTATTGCAGCAGCAAAGTTGCTGTCAAAGTTTAACAAAACCATCGTGGCTTCGGATAGTGCCGACGAATCCAAACGCGCCGAATTCGAATCGAAGCTCCCGCCTGGTACACGGCTGATTCTGGGACACAATGAAATTGCCGATGCGACAGTGATTGTGACCAGCCCGGGGCTTGAGCCGAGCTCACCAATTTTTGTGGAAGCTGCAAGCCGCAATATTCCTGTCATTGCCGAGCTGGAGCTCGGATTCAGAGCGACCACCAAGCCGATCGTCGCAATTACGGGAACCGATGGTAAAACCACGACCACCACGCTCACATCGCATATTCTCAATAACTGCGGCGTAAAAAACAAAATGGGCGGAAACGTTGGTATTCCATTGTGCCAGGTCGTGATGGAGGATGACGAACCCGAATGCTACGTCGTCGAGACCAGCGCCTTCCAGCTCGTGTTTTGCCCCAAATTCAGGCCGCATATTCTGATTGCGACGAATATTGCCGAAGATCACAGCGAATACTTTAAAGGCGACTGGCAGGCTTATGTCGGAACCAAACGCAGGCCGCTTGGCGTCATGCATGAAGATGATATCGCCATTTTGAATGCATCGGATCCCGAAATGCGCACATGGGCACAATATACAAAAGGCAAATGCCAGTATTATGGCAGTGCTCACAGCGACATTCCCGATAATACCGGCGATTGTGCATGGTTCGATGCGAATATCATCCATTTTGGCCATGCGCAGAAAACCTACGATTTACCTTATGATCTGCCCCAATTCCGCGGTATACACAATGTCATGAACATCATGGGCGCCGTACTCGCCGCACTAAACATGGGCTGCGGGTTTGAGGATGTCGCAAATGCGCTAAAAACCTATCAGTTGCCGCATCATCGCATTGAGCATATCTGCACACTCAATGGCGTCGAATTCATCGATGATTCGAAAGCGACCAATCCTCATGCGGGTATGGCGGCGCTGGCCGCGATCGATAAGGCGACCGTACTCATCGTTGGCGGCGTCGATAAAGGCCTTTCGCTCACTGCATGGATCGACGACATGCAAAAGAATGTGCGCCAAATCATGTTAATCGGTGCGCTCACAGAACGGTTTTTGCGAGAAGCGAAATGGGGCGACAAGCCTTGTCCCATCACGTGTTGTGCAACGCTGGAAGAAGCCGTTGCGCGCGGATATGATTATGCGAAATCGCACGGCTGCGAAGTCGTGATGCTATCGCCTGGCTGTTCCAGCTATGATATGTTTAAGAGTTATACGCAGCGAGGCGATGTGTTTGCAAATGCGGCGCGCAGTTTAAAATAGCGGTTTTGCTGATATCGTAACGATTGGCGCGGCGTATTGAGCGACAGCGAAATAGACGCGCCGCGAGCGCGTGCCGAGTGTCGGGATGCCCCGAATGGGGCAGCCCAAAGCGAGGTAGCGCCGCCCCACAAAAAATCCAAACGAATGAATTATGAAAGGCATACTCATCGCATTTGAAGGCATCGATGGTGCCGGGAAATCCACGCAAATCAAGTTACTGGCCGAATATCTCAGGTCGCAGGGCCATACCGTTTGCCTGACAGCAGAGCCAACCAAAGGCCAGTACGGGCAAAAAATCAGGGAAGCGGCCAACAGCCATCATCGCCTGTCGCCCAACGACGAGCGTCAGCTATTTGTGCTCGACCGGCGCGAACACCTCGAAACCTGCATTTTACCGGCGATCGAGCGCGGCGAGGTCGTGATTACCGATCGATATTTGTACAGCTCGGTCGCGTATCAGGGCGCGCGATATGACGAAATCGGTGCAGATCCGGCCACACTGCAGCATGAAATCTATGTGCAGAACAGGGAATTTGCGCCAGAAGCCGATATTCTTGTGTATATGAAGCTGGACGTCGATACGGCGATTTCCCGCATGAAATCTGGCCGGGAAGCGCTTGATTCTTTTGAAACGCGGAACAATCTGGTCAAAGTGGCGGAAGCGTTCGAACGATTTGTCCCCAAACATCCGCGAGTGATTGTGCTCGATGCAGCACAGCCGCCTCAAGTCATTGCAGATGCACTGCAAGAGCGCCTTCGCCTCTATCTGGAAAACCGATGATTATCCAGGTCACCGAAACAGAACTCGATAGTCGCTTGGATGCCGTCATTGCAATGCATTGCAGCGACATCAGCCGGGCACAAATCAAAAAGCTGATAGAGAACGGTGATGTACAGCTCAATGGCACAGTTTGTACGAAGCCCGGGCGCAAGTGTCAGACAGGGGATCAAATCGATATCGAACTTCCGGAACCCGTGAATTCAGAGGCACCGCTGCCACAAAGCGGTATTCATTTTGATATCGTTTACCGCGACGAAGACCTGTTTGTGATCGACAAACCTTCGGGTCTCGTCGTGCATCCGGGTGCAGGGCATCTGGATCACACGCTGGTGAATGCGTTGCTTGCGATTGATCCCCATATCGCAGAAATCGGCGATCCCCAGAGACCAGGTATTGTGCACAGAATCGACGCAGAAACGAGCGGTCTGCTGCTCGTTGCCAGATCCCAGCGTGCTTATGAAACGCTCACACAGATGTTTGCGAAGCACGATGTTTACCGCATTTATCGAGCGATTTGTCATGCGCCGCATCTGCCGCAAAGCGGCCGGTTCGATACGCCATACGGACGCCATCCGACGCAGCGCATCAAGTATTCATCGCGATTTGAATCACCAAAACGCGCGATCACCGATTATTGCGTGATCGATCGCAATGCTCAGGGGTTTGCGCTTGTCACCTGTCGGCTGGAAACCGGCCGCACGCATCAGGTTCGCGTACATCTGAGCGAACATCATGCACCGATTCTGTCGGATCCCCTTTATGCCTCCGGGCCTGCGGCAAATCACAAGGCCATTCACAGGCTTGCCCTGCACGCCCAAAGACTGATGTTCACGCATCCGATCACCGGTGAGCCATGCGATTTTAATGCGCCCTATCCCGCCGATTTTCTGGCTGCGCTTGAGAAGTTGCATCTCACCACAGACCAGACGAATTTTGGGAATCTCGGAAATTTATAATGGATATGCTCGCGTAGAGACATGCGTATCGCGCGTCTCTACGGATCGCTGTGATTAAAATTCGTTCATGGGATTCTGCATATTTTTAGCGACCCGGATATCGAGTTTTGGCCCGATACTGGCGCTCCGAATTCTATCGACCATGATTTGCGGGATGAACTTTTCGGTGCCGTAATGACCGGCATCGACGAGCGCGATCCCCATTCGCCGCGCGTTATCAAAATCGTGGTGACCGCAGTCGCCGGTAATCAGCACATCGGCCTTACCACTGCATTTGGTGATATATCGACCGCCGCTGCCGTTTAAAATCGCGACCCGCGAAATCATTTTTTCGGGTTCACCCGCATAGCGCAAATGGGGCAATGCCCAGACGCTTTTTAGCGTACCGAGCAAATCCGCCAGTCTCATTGGTTTTTCCAGTGTGCCGATGGTACCAAATCCGTACAAATCCGAGATACCGTGTACATCCGACGACAGTCTGAACACGTCAAATGCGGGTTCTTCGTAAGGATGATGCGCGCGCAACGCCTGAATGACGCGACCGAGCACACGGCTGGAAACGACCATTTCGATGCGCTGTTCAGAAACCATTTCCGCAGATCCCGGTTCGCCAATGGCCGGATGTGTATTGGCACCGCAAGTAAAATAGCCGTGACCGGATGCTCGGAACGACACATTTGAATAATTTCCCACGCAACCGGCACCGGCATCATGCATCGCCGCAGCGACTTCATCTGCATGCGTTTCGGGAACAAAAACGACGATCTTGCAGGCTTCGTAAGGTTGTGCAGGCAAAAAAGGCTGCACATCGCGCAAGTTCAAATCCTGCGCCAGTTTTTGCCCAATGGCATTCGGTGCTGCATCGAGATTGGTATGCGCAGCCACAAGCGCGATGCGGTGTTCGGCCAAATCGAGCAGCATACTGCCTTCGGGTGTGCGCGTTGAAACCGATTTTAGTGGCTTAAAAATAAACGGATGATGCGTTAAAATGAGTTGTGCCTGGATTTCGATGGCCTCTTCAATCACAGCACGCGTCAATTCCAGAGCCACGAGTACGCGTCCGATTTCCGCATCATCACGACCGAGCTGCAGCCCCGGATTGTCCCATTCTTCAGCGCATTTCTCGGGATAATGTTCCGAAATCAGCGCACAAATTTCCCGTAATTTCACCATATTCAATCACCCTTTATTCAATGCCCCGGCAAAAAAACAAAAGACCCAAAAGCGCCCGCGGCGCCTCTGATCAGGATATGCTGCAAGAAGAACAGCAGTCATCCAAACGCCCCAAACGTACCGCACGCAAGTCCGCACGAAAACCCAAAACTGCATCCAAAAAATTCCGCCGAATCAAATTCGCCGCCATCGCCGCAGGTATCATTGTCGCATTTGTGCTATACGTCTTTGATATCGACACAGTCACGACCAATGCGATGCAACCCGCCCTGAATAAAGGCGATCTTGTTTTGTCCTACTCGCCGTTGTTTCCCAAATGCAGCCCACAACCTGGCGATATCGTCTTACTCCCCCCCAACATTCCAACAGATGCGGCCCCGAATTTTCTTCGCACCGTTGCCACAGGCCCAGGTGCCATCAGTTTTGTCAACGACGAAATCACCATTGATGGCAGCAAACCGTCCCGCCTCGAGCTCACCAATCCCGCCATCTCAAGGCCGGAAAATCCGCCCGAAATATGGCGCGAAACCTTGCACAATGGCGCAGAATACCGCATCATGATCCCCCGCGTTCCCATCGACGGCGCACGAACAGGAACCTCAAACCTCGAAACCGGCCAGATTTTTCTTGTCGGCGACAACCGCATGGCTTCTTACGATTCACGCCAAACCGGTGCCATTGCACAAAGCGACATCCGTGGTTGCGCACTTTTCGTCCTTCGTTCGGCAAACGATGACGGCATTCTCAGCCACTGGATAAAGCCGATTCGTTAGGGGGATGCCCCCTGCGCGGCTTGCGGCAGTCGCCGCTACGCCGCTACCCCCGCGCGTCTATTGGCGTTGCCAATACGCCGCGCAATATTTTGGGGCTCTGCCCCAAACCCCGTCAAGGGGCTTAGCCCCTTGAAACCCATAATATTTTTCACATGCTTCCATATTTTGCTAAATGCCACAGCCAACAAGAGATGAAATGGGGCCCTTCCCCCATTTCTCCAAAACTCAACCGTTTGGGTGGGCTTGCGTGGTATTAGCCATATCAATTCATGTCTAAACACTATTGTCCCGCCCCCCCGCAGTACAGCGCAATCATTTACAAAACCTCAGGTTATATCTAATGAAAAATCTCTACCTCGTATCACTCGGATGCCCAAAGACACGCGTCGACAGTGAGGTCATGCTGGGCATGCTGAAGAAAAACGGATGGCAACTCACCGCAAATCCCAAAAAGGCGGATGCCATACTCGTGAGCACATGCGCATTTTTACAATCCTCCATCGAAGAATCCATCGATACGATTCTGGAATGTGCCGATTACAAACAGGGCCGCTGCAAACGGCTGATCGTTGCCGGCTGTCTGCCATCCCGTTTCCGTAACGAAATGGACGAATTAAAGAAATCCCTGCCCGAAGTGGATGCTTTTCTGACGACACAGCAGCTTCCCGACATCGTTACCGCCCTTGAACCGGCCAAATTTCCCGATCCCGACCGTGACTTTTATCTCGACAGATGCCTGGCGCAACCGCAGTCTTACAGTTATCTCAAGCTATCGGAAGGCTGCAACCGTCAATGCGCCTTTTGCGTCATTCCGATGATACGCGGCCGCCAGGTTTCGCGGCCGCTGGACAGCCTCGTAACCGAAGCCCGTCAGCTGGCAGACGCCGGCGTTCGCGAGCTCGTGCTCATTGCGCAGGAACTGACCGGATATGGATCGGATCTGAATATGAATGACGGTTTGCTGCAGCTATTGGACCGGATCGAGCCAATCGACGGCATCGAGTGGATCCGCCTGCTCTACACTTATCCGTGGAATTTCAGCGACAGCCTGATCGGGCGGGTAGGCAAAGGAAAGATACTGCCATACGTCGATATACCGCTGCAGCACGTCTCACAGCATATTCTGGATGATATGCGCAGGCATGTATCCCGCGAACAACAGGATCGTTTGCTGCATCGTCTTCGCGAGATTCCCGGCATGGTTCTGCGCACATCGCTGATCGCCGGATACCCCGGAGAAACCGAGGCAGATGTAGACGAACTCGAAGCCTGGATGAAGGAAATCCGCTTCGATAGACTGGGCGTTTTTGAGTATTCACCGGAACCCGGCACTGCCGCTGGAGATCGCGAAGAACAACTGCCACAATCGGTGAGAATGGAACGCCGTGACAGGCTGATGGCTGTACAGCAGCAAATCCATGCCGAAAAGATGGCGGCCATGCTTGGGCAGGAGCTGGAAGTGCTCGTCGATGGCCAAAGCCAGGAGCATGAACTGGTCACCGTTGGACGATATTATGGCCAGGCCCCCGAAATCGACGGTCAAGTCTATTTGTCGTTCGAAAACTGTGAACGCGAATATGCCGAAATCGGTGAAATGGTGCGCGTCAAAGTCGTCGATAGCGCAGAATACGATTTGGTCGGCAGCGTCCTGGACGATGAGTGAACCTCATTCATCGTCCCGCATCACGATTACATCTTAACGCTCACCGGAAGACGTGCGGATCGCTCATTCTGCTATTCACTATTCACTACTCACTATTCACTCACCCTCACTCTCACCCTCACCCTCACCCTCACCCTCACTCTCATCACTCAAGCCAGAAAACGCACAAATATCCGTAACTTCAAAGCATTGCTTACGGCAATAGTCTGAACAGTTACCAGGATGTAAGAAAAAAAATGCAGAGAAAGATGATTTACGGTGAGTTTTGTGCTATAAAAGAAAAATGTGTGTGTGTGATTCGCACATGGAATGCTTGCGTTGTATTGTAAAAAAGTATATAACGCCGTCCGATTGGCTCTATCCAGGACTGGACAGAGTGTATAATTCAGCGTCATTAAAGGACATACTGAGGTTCTTAATTATTATCACGCCCGCAGAAGGGCATAGCGTAGGAAAGATTATGGGAAAGAAACTGCGATTTTTGATGGTTGCTGCTGCAATAGCTTTATTTTCCACATCAGCGATGGCTCAGGACGATGCTCAGAGCGACAAGAGCGACAAGCGCGTGAGTGCGAATGGCAGCTACCAGTTCAAACCTTCGTGGGGTGTTGGTCTCCAGTACGGCTTGACATTTACGGATATGGACAACTGGAATGACAATCTTCTGACTCCAGCCCGTATGAATTATTATGATGTCAATTTCTTGGCCGAGCATGAACTTTTCGTCGAAGTAACGCCGGTTGAAGGGTTCCGTTTGAGCGCATTTGGTGGCTGGCAGAGCCTGTATATTTCAGATACCGGATTTAACTATGCATACGGCGGTTTGGAACCAGCTTTCAGCGTTCGCCGTTCATTCTATGAATTTGCAGTAGGTATTGGCGTTGGCTACGGTAAATCGTGGCTCGACAGCAAAGCACACGACATGGATGGCCATGGTCTGTTGCTGCGTCCATTTATTGAAGCCAGATTCTACCCCTGCGATATTTTCGCGCTATATCTGCGCGTCGCGTTTGCATACTACAAAGAGTTTGGCATTGAAAAACCGGGCAAAGACACCTATGCCGGTTTGAGAGATTTGGAAGACAAAATCGATGTCGAAAAGCTGAGCCACGCCGGCCCGAATGTGGCCGTCGGTTTCAGATTCGGTTCGTATGCAACGCCGAAGATTGTGATTGGCGACAGCGACGAAGACGGTGTGCTTGATGATATCGACGAATGCGCAGATGTTGCCGGCGAAGAAGCATTCTATGGTTGCCCGAATCCAGATCCTGATGGTGACGGTGTTTGCGAGCCCTGGACAGAAGAGCATGGCGATGCATTTGCAAAGATCTGCAGCGGCAAGGATGAATGTCCGGATCTGCCCGGCAGTGCTGCAAATAATGGCTGCCCGAATCCCGATACCGATAGCGACGGCTACTGCGATCCATGGGTTTCGGAAGGTGGTTATGGCGATAAATATGCCGATATCTGCAAGGAAGTCGACAAGTGCCCAGGTGAATCCGAGGATATGGACGGCTTTGAAGATGCCGATGGTTGCCCGGATCCCGACAACGATGGCGACGGTATGTGCGATCCATGGGTTGCCGACAAAAACGCTTTCGATAAATACGAAAACGTCTGCAGCAAACGCGATATTTGCCCGGATATCAAGGGTTACGAACAGTATAATGGTTGCCCGGCTCCCGATTCGGACGGCGACGGCTATTGCGATGAATGGGTCTACAACCAGAACCTCAACAGCTACTTCGGCTGCAAGGGCCTCGATAAATGCCCGTTTGAGAAGGGTGATGATGATCACGGCTGCGAAGTCAAGCGCGTCGTCGTGACAGCCGAAAAGATTCAGATCAACGAAAAGATCTTCTTCAATCTGAACAAGTCCACCATTAAGAAAGAATCTGACAGCCTGCTCGAAGAAATCGCCCAGGTCATCAAAGACAACCCACAAATCAAAAAGATCGAGATTCAGGGTCACTCCGATACCTCCGGTAATGCCAAGAAGAACCTCAAGCTGTCGAATGATCGTGCAAAGGCCGTTCGCGATCGCCTCGTAAAGAATGGCGTAGAATCCGATCGTATGACATTCAAGGGTTATGGTTCGACACAGCTCCTGATCCCACTTGAACCGGGCCAGAAGAAAGAAACTGAAGAACAGGCCGCAGCAAATCGCCGCGTCGAATTCGTCATTCTCGAACAGGATGCCGTTGAAAAAGTCGTCGAAGTCAAGAATGGTCAGCCCGCAGCTGCACCGGCCGCATCGAACCCAGCACCAAAGGCTGCTTCCAATCCGGCCCCAAAAGCCTCCGATGATAAGGCCAAATCATCCAGCGACAAGGCCAAATCAAGCAGTGACAAGGCTAAATCATCCAGCGACAAGGCTAAATCAAGCAGCGACAAGGCTGCTGACAAAGCCAAAGCCGATGCCAAGGCCGCTGCTGACAAGGCTAAAGCCGATGCAAAGGCTGCTGCTGACAAGGCTAAAGCCGATGCAAAGGCTGCTGCTGATAAAGCCAAGGCAGATCAGAAGGCTGCTGCTGACAAGGCTAAAGCCGATGCAAAGGCTGCTGCTGATGCGAAAGCAAAGGCAGATGCCAAAGCCAAAGCAGATGCCAAAGCTGCCGCAGATAAGGCCAAAGCTGCTCAGAGCAATGCAAGCAAGGCCGCCAAAGATGCTGCCGCAGCAAAAGCCGCAGCAGAAGCCGCAGCCAAGGCTGCAGCAGGCAAAAAATAATTTATCTGCAATCCATTAATTCAAAAAAAAGCCTCCTCAAAAGGGAGGCTTTTTTTATGGCTCTGTTTAATGAACTTGGATATGAAAATGCGAAGTCGCATGTTTTAAAGCCGTGAGTAGCAAGCCTTGAGCGACGAGAGATCAATAGCCAACGCGATGTTCAAAACGCATTGCGCTTTGCCATAGAACGTCTGGATTTATTTATATTTATTGTGGTTAAACATAGCCTTTTTTATAGTCTGTTTTGCAATCGTACTCAACCACATGATTCACAGCTTATGGTTTCGAATAGCCCTTAATCGGCGCCAGACTCAAAGTGCAGAAACCAAGAACGCCATAGTCGTTCAGTATCAATAGTTTCCGGTTAGAGCGTAGTGATTACCGAGGGTTCCAAGCATTTCCCTCTTCTTTTCCTTTTTTTTTTGCCAGCCCATTGAGCTGGCAAAAAATTGGGAGAAGGAGAAAAGAAAACAGCCGCATCCCCCGGCGTTGCCGGAGGCCATTGATATGCAAGCCTCTAACTGGCTTATTACGGCTGAACAGTTACCGCAGACATCGTTTAACTTCATTTTATGCTAGACTTTATTAAAACAATCATTTAATTTTTTAGCCTTGATGCATAAAGTTTAAAAACTTGCGTCAATGAAATATGTCAGTTATGAGCTGGGATGAGTTGGGGTGCGTTTGGTTTTTCCCCGGAATCCTTAAGGTATTTTATGGCCAGGTAGCTTGTCTGGTCTTGGAATTGTTTCTAGCATAGGAAGCGTTATGAAAAAGAAATTGCGTTTTTTAATGGTTGCTGCTCTTGCAACGATGTTCTCAACGACTGCGATGGCCCAGGACGAGCAAAGCGACAGCCAACCAGCACAGCGTGTTAGTGCCAACGGAAGTTATCAGTTTAAGATGTCATGGGGTGTTGGTCTCCAGTATGGTATGACCTTCACAGACATGCAGAATTGGAATGATTATCTTCTCGTTCCCGGCCACATGAATTATTTTGATGTAAACTTCGTCGCCGAACACGAACTTTATGTCGAAGTGACGCCGGTTGAAGGCTTCAGAATCAGCGCATTTGGCGGCTGGCAGAACCTTTATATCACCGATACCGGATTTAATTATGCTTATGGCGGTTTGGAACCCGCCTTCAGCGTTCGCCGCTCATTCTTTGAATTCGCCGTTGGTGCCGGTGTAGCTTATGGTTATTCGTGGCTCGACAGCGATACCTATCAGATGAACGGCCATGGTCTGATGGTCCGCCCCTTTGTTGAAGCCAGATTCTATATTGGCGACATTTTCGCACTCTACCTGAGAGTTGCATTCTCGTACTACAAAGAATTTGGTCTTGATAATCCTGGCGAAGATACATTCCCAGGCAGGTTGGCTAAGGGTGCAAACCAGAAGATTGATACAGACAAACTTCAGTATGCCGGCCCGAATGCTGCTGTCGGTTTCCGTTTCGGCAGCTATGCCAATCCAGTTGTCGTCGTTCCCGACAGCGATGGCGACGGTGTACTTGATGATATCGACGATTGCCCGGATGTTGCCGGCAGCGAAGAATTCTTTGGCTGCACAAGCCCCGACAGCGATGGCGACAAAATCTGCGATCCATGGGTCAGCGAGAAGAATCTTAGCGCATCCTTCGCCCACGTCTGCAAGGGTGTGGATAAATGTCCCGAACTGGCTGGTGCCGATGATGTCAATGGTTGCCCGAATCCCGACAGCGATGCCGATGGTGTCTGCGATCCTTGGGTTGCCGAGAAGGGTCTGTCCGATCGCTATGCAGACATTTGCAAGGGCTCCGATCAGTGCGCCAATGACGCCGAAGATATCGATAACTTCAAGGATGACGATGGCTGCGCCGATCCCGATAACGATGACGACGGCATCTGCGATCCTTGGGTTGAAGATAAAGGCTTGGCCGATAAATTCTCCAGCGTTTGCAAAGCCAAGGATGCCTGCCCCGATGTCAAGGGCTATGATCAGTACAATGGCTGCCCGGCTCCCGATTCGGATAACGACGGCTACTGCGATGAGTGGGTTTACAACAACAAGCTCGAAGCCAAATTCAGCTGCAAGGGTCTCGATAAGTGCCCGTTTGAGAAGGGTACCGATGAGAATGGCTGCATTCCAAGACGTGTTGTCGTTACCGCCGACAAGATCGAAATCAAAGACAAGATCTTCTTTGCAACCAACAAAGCCACAATCAAGAAAGAATCCGACAGCCTGCTCGAAGAAATCGCTCAGGTTCTCAAAGATAACAAGCAGATCAAGAAGATTGAGATTCAGGGTCACACCGATTCGACTGGTAAAGCCAAGAAGAACCTCAAGCTCTCTGACGATCGTGCCAAGTCTGTCCGTGATCGCCTCGTTAAGCTGGGCGTCGAAACAGAACGCCTCACCTACAAGGGCTATGGTTCAACACAGATGCTCATCCCATTGGAGCCAGGACAGAAGAAAGAAACCAAGGAACAGGCCGCTGCAAATCGCCGCGTAGAGTTCCTCATCCTCGAGCAGGATACCGTGACCAAGGAAATCGACAATCCCGCTCTCAAAAACAAATAATCACTTGTGATGACGCGCTTAAGCGCGTCTCCAATCTTCAAAAAAGCCTCCGTTCCGCGGAGGCTTTTTTGTATTTTTCCCTTTTCGCAGGCAATAAAAAAGCCTCCGCGCGGGAGGCTTTAATTCAGCTAAATAAAGCGCAAATCAGGAATAATAAGTATCCTTGATTGCCTGCAATGCGGTTTCGAGGAATTCAATCAAAGCGCTGAGCGGAACGTCTTCTACTTTCTGCATCAACAAACCATGACAGTTAATCGGATGGCTTTTTAGCTTGAGATCTTCACGATTCTCGAGGAACTTATTGATGCGATTGCTCAATGATTCCGGGGCTGTTTTGTTTGGATGCGGCTGCGCATAGAGTTTGACATCACCCTCTGTGCTCAAATCCATAATTGCATAACCAATTCCCCCAAACCTGAAATTAATGCCACCAATCCGACCGCCGCCGGCTTCGATGTTGCAGCCCAGATTACGGGCATAAATCATTAATTTCTCAATGGCTTCACGTCTGGCTTTTCCACCTTTTTCTTCTGCAGCCTGAATCACCTGTAGCTTATCCACTGTAACCTCCTCATCCTGTTAGCTTTTGCGCAATGCATCATCATTGCGCGGGATAAGACTATACCCATTCTTTTAGTATCTGACAACGGATTTTGTCAGGGCTACAGCATTTAAGGTTACGATTCAGCCTATAGCCATACGCAACGTTTTGCTGTTACGGCTATTTGTAGGCTTGCGGAGATGAGGGATGAGGGACAGGACCGTCGAACTTTGATCGCGCGGCTCGCCATGAGACGCGCGCCTCTACGGTTCGCCGCATAAAGCCGTCAGATTTCACAGATTCTGTCAGCCATTTTGCGATACGATTGCGCACCAATGCCCTTAATCCGCGTTATATCTTTCTTGCGTTTAAACGGTTTGCGCGTTCGCGATTGCACAATGGCCTCCGCTCGTCCTTTGCCAACCCCTGGTAACGACGTAAGCTGCGCAATATCAGCCGAATTGATATCAACGCAATTATCCGGATTCACAGCACCCACACGACTCGTCTCTGTCTTTGCAGCACCTGTCTGTTTCCGCGATTTAGCGCCAGCTGCCGTTGAAATCTGCGCATGTACATTTACAGTCTGTTGCGAATCTGCGCTTTCTTGCATCAAAGGTTCTGGTGCAAAGCCAAGTATTTCGCGGTTTGGCAGAATAAACCCAAAGCTGTCAGTCCAGTGACACGCAGGCAGCTCAGATTCAGGAAGCGCAGCATCAACCCTTTGTTCCGGCTGTTCCAGACACACGCACTCGCGAAATCGCCAGTCATTCTCCTGGCATCCATGCAACATCACGACAAACGGCATACTCCCCAGCATCATCAGCACTTCAATCAATTCTTTCAGTTTCATCTTTACCTCCCTGTCAAAAGTCGCTGCTCCATGCAGCATTTATCTAAATGATGTGGAGGTGCCAGCGTTGTGACAAAAAAAAGTGATGAGCGATGAGCGATGAGCGGAGCGCATAGAATACGACAGCCCTGAGCAGATTTCCTCACAAGATAAATGCAGGAGCATTGGGCAAAGACGCTTCGTGAAATATCTATATGCCTCATATAGCAAATCCGTTGGCAGAGGCTGGAAATTCGCCATCATTACAGATATCCATTATATTTCGGACGATTGTGAGGTATGGGAACACCACGATGAACACATTTGTCCGATTATTACTATTATTCTTGCTGGTTGCACTTTTGGGCGCATGCCAGAAACAAGCCGATGAGCGTCCCGAAAACACTCAGGTTGAGGGGGATCACGCGGATGTACAGGGTGTTTTACCCGATACGAAAGATCGCTATCTGCCTGTGCCCGATTTGCCTCCGGCACCAGATACCATCCGCATCGCAGTGATTTCGGATATCAACGGCAGCTACGGCACCGTCGGTTATTCACCGTTAGTGAAAAATGCCGTTTCGAATATCATCGAACGCAAAGTCGATTTCGTCGTGAGCCCCGGCGACCTGGTCGCAGGCCAAAAGCAGGGGCTCGACTACGACGCGATGTGGAAAGGATTTCATTACCAAATCGGCGATGTTTTTTTTGACAACGATCTGGAATTCATCTTTGCGCCAGGAAATCACGATGCGTCCTCTTATCCCGGACACGAAGCGGAACGCGAAGCTTATGCCCGCGCCTTCGAAAAGCGACTGCCGCGCGCGCCACTTTTGATGGGAAGCCATTTTCCATTCTACTATGGCGTGAAAATTCGCGACATTCTGGTGATTGCGCTCGATATCAACCGACCGATAAGAGACAACGATCCCCAGCTGGACTGGCTGGAAACCACGCTCGAAACCCAGGCCTCGCCGCGCCTGAATATCGTACTTGGCCACCTGCCGATATCGCCGATCAATCTGTCACAATTTGTCGAAGTGGCCGGCAGCCCGCGTTTGCTGTCGATATTGAGCAAATCGCCGTCGACGATGTATATTTCCGGGCATCATCACATCTATTATCCCGGCCACATCGGAGAATTGCGCACGATTTCCGCGCCAGCACTCGGAAACGGTCCTCGCGGGCTTTTTGGCGCGCCCCCCATCGCAGGCTACGTGCTCGTCGAGGTACCGCCACATTCTCCCGCCCGGGTCACATCACTCGTCGCACCCGATTTCAAACGGATGATCGATATTGAATCTTTGCCCCGCAGCATCGTTCGTATCGAACGCGAAGATGTCGGCATGGCCGAATACATCATGGAAATGCTGGACGACAAGGCACGACAATGAGATTGATTCAAAAGGTTTTCATACTGCTGGTTTTATGCTGTTTTCCATCCGCCGCCTTTGCGCTCGAAGGCGACTGGGAAATCGGCGGCATGGGCGCATCCATTCTGCAACCTGGCCACGATATTTATGGCGGCGGCGTCGAAGCCTATGGTCGCTATGCGCTCACCGACGGATTCAGCCTGAGCGCCGGTGTTGCCGCATACGGCGTGCGGTCACAAAAATTCAACAAATCGTTTGGTCTTTATACACTGCGTGTCGGCGGCGTCTACGCGATCGATATCCTGCAGTGGGTACCCTCGTTCGGCGTACATTTTTCGTCGCTGTTCTCGGAAAATAAAAACTACAGCTGGCATCGCGGCGGAAAAGGCCTCAGCATCGATTTCGGCGCACAAATCCAGTATCGCGGCATCCGCCACCTCGGCATTGGCCTGTTCTATCGCTACCATCTCGTGTTTGTTGCCTGCGACTACCACACGCTGGGCATCTCGGTGAGCTGGTTTTCGGGCGATTTTTAAATAAATATACTTGACACAATTGCTCTGTTCATGTAGCATATTTTCGCAATATCGGGGATTCCCGGTAGCTGTTCCGTGATCGTTCAATGGCAGGACCTCGGTTTTTGGTTCCGATTATCCAGGTTCGAATCCTGGTCGCGGAATGTTCAGGCGCTCTTTTTGAGCGCCTTTTTTTTATTTTGTTGCCGCCCGGCCCCGACGGGACCGGGCGGCGCCGCGCTAACTGCGTTACGCGCGGCCATGAGGAGGAATTCGCTTTCCCCCCGGTTGCTAATGCAACCGGGGGCTACTCGCCAAAAGCCCTACGAGCTTTATATAATGCGTTATCTACGAACTTTGCGTACACCATGGGGGTTGGGGGAGAACTCAAACCATACTGTTAATAACCATAACCAGAACAATAATCTGCAATCCCGCTCTGCGGCAATCAATAGCGGGTAGTCGGATGGTCACCGGAGTTCCGCACAAAACCTATAACCTTCGTCATGCTCACTGATGTCTCCTGCCTGAGGTCTGATGCCTGTGACGGCAAAACTCTGGTTATCCTGTCACTTTCAGGGGGCTGAACGGTTACCCACAAAAACCCCAGCCCTGTGCAATTTGATTGTATCAAATTTTATACTGTCTTATAATAAAGCTATATTTGGTGCAATGGGCACCGTACTGTAAAAGAAACATACAAAAAGGAGTCGTTTATGCACAGTTTTGCTTTGTTGGCCAGTTCAAACGCACTTGTTCTGAGCGAAAAAGAGATCAACGAAGAAGGACCGCTCTATGTGCGATTGAAAGGCCGTAGAGCTGGTTTTATGGGATGGTTACTCACATTGATTGGTATTGATGCTTGGTCTGAATTCAATGTCTATGCAGACCACATTGAGTTCCGTCAGGGATCGCTTTCGGGCAAACTCAATGATTTGTATCCACTTTCATCCATAAGCAACGTGGGTACAGGCATGATCAATCCATTCCTATATATGTTGGTGGCCGTATTTTGTGCACTCGGTGCGATTGGCACGCTGATTGCCGCCATTGCCGGAACCGGCAGTTCAGGATGGATGCTATTTATCATATTCTTGCTCCTCCTTGCCGGAGCCCTTTTCAAGTATAAAATGGGCCGCACCATGATGGCATATGTCATCACAGACGGCGGCACAATTGGCAGCATATTTGTCAAACGCAGCATGATCGAAGACAAAACCCTGAGCGAAGAAGAAATCGACCGAATCATTGCGATTCTGACCAAGCTGGTCCGCGAAAAACACAGCTAATTCAGCAGATTTCGATACTTCACAGACGAAATAACCGTGCGTATGGCAACAAGCCATAGCACGGTTTTTGTTTTTGCGGCCCGTATTTGCCGCAGGCAAAAAGGGACGCAGCCGGTGCGTATGGCGCGAATGCGCCATAGCACGGCCACCCAAAAGTGGCATAAATTTGGGCTCTATTAACGAGCGTGGATATGAAAATGCGTCGTTTGCTTCACTGCTTATAGCTTATGGTGCGCCTCAGACAACTACAAGCTATAAGCCTGAACTTCCAGACATCAGGTGAGAACGCTATATCCATACTGGTTAGACGTAGCCTAAATTTTAGCGATCGTCTTCGTCGTAATAGCCGCTGCCGCCACCGCCGCCGCGTTCATCCTCATAATAATCGTCGTAGTTGTTGTCGACGCGCATCAGTTTACCCATCGAGCGTGCTTCGTCGCCGGCGGCTTTGGCGAGGTGCTCCATACTGATGGGTTTGCCCGCTGCAGATGCGGTGATGGCGGCTTTGAGCACGGCGTTTCGGATGTAACCGCCGCTCATTTCGTAGGTGCGGGCGAGCCATTGCCAGCGAATATCGTCGGCAAGCGGGGCATTTGGCGGAATCATGCGTTTCCAGAGTTCAACGCGCGCAGGGACATCGGGCATCGGGAAATCGATGATAAAGCGCAGACGTCGGCGGAAAGCCTCATCAATGCTTTTGGAAAGATTCGTCGTGAGAATCGTGATGCCGTTGTAGGATTCGAGTTTTTGCAGCAGGTAGTTGATTTCGAGATTGGCATAACGGTCGTTTGACGATTTGACTTCGGTTCGTTTGGCAAACAGCGAATCGGCCTCGTCGAACAGAATGATGGCCTGAGCTTTGGCCGCTTCGTCGAAGATTTTGCCGAGATTTTTTTCGGTTTCGCCGATGTATTTATCGACGATGCGCGACAAATCGACGCGATAGAGCACTTTTCCGAGTTCGTTGGCGAGTGCGTTGGCTAGGAGCGTTTTTCCAGTGCCCGGGGGGCCGGCGAAAAGTGCCGAAAGTGCGTTGCCATAAGGGGAACGCTTGCGAAAGCCCCAGACATCGAGCACGTTGTTGAGGTTGTTGGCATACGCGAGGATTTCGTCGACCTGAGTTTTGGCGCTGCCCGGAAGGACGACGCCAGCAAGCGGCACATCGCTGACCGAAATTTCGGCGAGTGTACCGAGCTGATGGCGGAAACTCTTGCGAATTTCGTTGAGAATATGGTGAGATTTGAGCGTTGAGGGATCGGCACCAATCGATTGCAGCGCATCAACGGCGTCGCGCACAACGCCAAAAATGGTACCGATGGGCAGGCTGTAGTTTCGCGAGAAGATCTCGGACATGTGCTTGGTTTCGTCGGGTTCTGCCCAGGGGTCAAGCGCGCGTTTCCAGACTTTGGCCGCCAAATTCACGGGCGGTGGCTGGATGTGAATGCAGACGGGTTTGCCAAATGTATCGCTGATGGTCGGGTTGATTTTGTTGACCAGGATGACGATAACCCCAGGATATTTATCGACGAGGCGTGAGATTTTCGCGGAGGATTCGGTAATGCCCTGGAGAATATCATTTTTGTCATCGATGCCATCAAACCGCAACACCAAAAGGCTGGATTCGAGCAAGGCTTCCCGCATAATACCTGCGATTTGTGGTTCGTACAGATTCAGCGGCAGATGCTCGAATTCGTTGCAAACGTCGACTTCGAGCACGCCATTCATGTCGGCTGTAGCAAGGGCGCAAGCCAGCGTACAGCGACCGGCATGCACCGGACCAACAAGACAAATTCTGGAGTTCTGTACATTAAGAGCATATTGGAGCTCTTCGCGAATCGAGTCTTCGACGATGAGCGCTCGCATCGGCAAGCGATCGGTATGCAGCGTCATATTGGGCGGTAATTCGCGGCTCTGGTTACGGGCGCAAAACGCATCAAGTACCGTTTGTTCCACGGCGATCGGCGCATAAATCAGCGGCGTATAATTGGGGAACAGTGCATGGCGTTCTGTAATGATGAGGCGCAGACGACGAAGCGTGCCGTGTTCAGCAAACGCATTGAAAACCGCTTTATACGAATCTTCATCATCACTAATGAGATCGCATAAAAACGAAACGGTAGGCTGGCGAATCGAAAAATCGGCCCAGGCAACTGTGCTGAGACGCAGCAGAGATTCAACCGACATCACGAGTACGATCGAGGCAAGCACTTCGAGTTCGGTTTCGGTAAGCGAAAAATAGCGCATGATGCGGGAAATCGCTGCTTTGCTGTCTTTAACCGAAAGCGCTACGTGAATCTGTTCGTTGAGCAATATCAAATGATCCATGGCTGTCTGGCGTGGAGGCACATGATTGGCTTCCAGCCAGTTTACAGAGTAGCCATCTTCTTCTGTATAGCCCATAAACGCCATCATTTCCTCGCCACCGATACAGCGATCCGAATAGGTCCGGACACTGCTCGTCAGGCGCTCGGGAAATCTGCGCATATAATAGATAAGTCGCCAATAAAGGCGATCAGACATCATATTGAACAGGGTACTCTGCTGTTCTTCCACAGGCATTTCAGAGAATTCCTGACGCCATTGTTCGCGCATCTGCTCGAGGCGTGCCTGAGCTTGCTCGGGAGAAAGTTCGGGCTGTTTCGTCGCATCCTGAGCTGTCTGAGGCAGTTCCAGGTTGATCTGCGAATTTGCTATCGTCGCATAATACGACGACCGTTGCGCCTTGGGCTTTGCATTTGCCGGTTTTCGTTCGATATCTTTGGGGACGAATGGTTCCGCTTTAGGCTTTGCAGTTTCGGCAGCCGGCGTTACTGCGGGTTTTCGTTCGATATCTTTGGGGACGAATGGTTCCGCTTTAGGCTTTGCAGTTTCGGCAGCCGGCGTTACTGCCGGTTTTCGTTCGATATCTTTGGGGACGAATGGTTCCGCTTTAGGCTTTGCAGTTTCGGCAGCCGGCGTTACTGCCGGTTTTCGGATATCTTTGGGGACGAATGGTTCCGCTTTAGGCTTTGCAGATTCGGTATCCGGCGTTACTGCGGGTTTTCGGATATCTTTGGGAACGAAGGGTTCCGCTTTGGGCTTTGCGGATTCGGCCTGTGGCTGCACAGCATCTGAGGCATTCTCCGCCTGTATCCCATCTTCGGGCGCGGCATCTTTTTTTCTCGATGCCTTTTTTTTGGGTTTCGCGGAGGCCTGTGAATCATCAGCACCCCCCGCTTGAACCGCATCATCTGACACATTTTCGATTGTTTTTCGTGATGCCCTTTTTTTTGGTTTTGGCGATTCCTGCTGTTCTTCGGGAAGGGATTGTTCCTGAGTTTCAGCAGTTTCGAGTTCAGTGTCGATCTTTTTCTTTGGCATTTTTATCCCCTGGCAAAACATTCGAAATCAAAGGATTTTGAACGGACACCATGGTATCAAAAGTGAGCAAATGCAGCAATAGGCAGTCGATAATCGGGGAGCTATCGTTACTATGCAGCCGGGGCTCTTTCCTCAGTTCGCAATATCAAATGCGCTTCGTCTCTCGCGCATGGCGCTTCGAATTGCGCCGGCAGATTTACTCACTGGGCTCTACATTCGCGCCATTCACCGGATGGCGCGAATGTAGCCCCCCATTCCGCTAAAACCCTACATGCCATGCATGTTATGTTAGGAAAGTCAATAGAGGGCTGAAGCGTTACAAAAAAGTTACAATTCAGTCCTAAGCTTGCCTTTATACATGATATGTGAATCTGCGCAGAAACTATGCATTACGGCCGCAGGTCGTCGTGATAAGCTAATGCATTCCCCGACGACACGACGTTGGCGGGGCGACGGTACAACGCCAAGGAAGGCGTTTTAGCGTCGCACTAAAGCATGTGTAGAAACAAAACCGGGGGACGGGGGGCAGCGCCCCCAGACGCGCGGGGGGCGGTAGGGGGCGTGAGCGGTGGCACGTCCCCTACCCGCCTGCGGCGCGTAGCCGCGCAAATCATGTGCTTACGGCGCAAGCCGTCAAAAAGAGCATAGCGGCTGAAGCGTTACAAAAAAAACACCCGATTGAATATAAAAACTCGCATAAAGTGCGGAGATTGTGCTAAAGAAGGACGGAGAAATATTGTCATAACTCATTCAGCCCGGTTGTGGAAGACACGAGGCTGAAGAATTGAGCGAAAATGGTTGAATAGCAAATTAAGGAGCGCGTTCATGCGGTTACAGTGCGCAGGATTAACAGACACAGGGATGGTGCGGGATCACAACGAAGACAGTTTTTTGGTGTCGCAGAGTGAACCATTTGTCATCGTCGCGGACGGCATGGGTGGACATCAGTCGGGTGAAGTTGCATCGCGAATGGCCATCACAGAGATCCACGATTATTATGCCGAGACACAAACACAGAATACCCCAATAGAACTTCCGCTTTGGCCTGCCGGTCGTCGCAAACCCGAAAGCCGCGAAGAGCGACGGTTGATTGCAGCGATCGTTCGTGCGAATGCAGTGATCAACAAAGCCGCAAATTCGAACCAGAAATACAGCGGCATGGGCACGACCTGTGTCGGCGCTTATTTCGTTGAGGAAGGCGTGATCATTGCTCATGTCGGCGATTCGCGTTGCTATCGTTTCCGCAAGGGTGAACTTGTTCAGCTTACCGAAGATCATTCGCTTGCCAACGAATACATCCGTTCGAAGATATTAAAGCCCGAAGAATTGGCGACCTTCCCCTATAAAAATGTCATCACGCGAGCTGTGGGTCTGGCCGATTCTGTAGAAGTCGAAACCAATTTCTATGAGCACGAAGATGGCGATCTTTATCTGCTGTGCTCGGATGGTCTGAGCGATCCTGTCAAAGTGCCGCAGATGATCGAAATCCTGTCGAAATATGGCAACGATCTGCCAAAAGCCTGCCGCGAGCTGATTATTGCAGCAAATACCAACGGCGGTCCGGATAACGTCACTGCCCTGCTGGCAACGACACGTTACTAATCCGTGTTGCCCCCGATGGGACATGATTTGCCGATAACTTATGGCTTGAGACAGGATTGCGCACCCCCGTCTCAAGCCAATAATCCATACGCCAGAAAACAGGATGCTTTGGCCATAAAGCTATATCCACGAAGGAAGACATAGCCTATTCATTTGCTGTTTACCTGTTTGAGAGAGCAATTTTGAAATCGAAGCGTGATCGTGAATCAGTTAAGCCATCGGTGGATCTGAGTGCGCCTGAGCACGATGACCTCTTTATGTATCCGGATGCGTTTCGAGAGGCTTCTGATACCAGCGATGCCAAATCATCCGACCAGGTCAATCCTGGAACGAAAACATCTGTGATCAATTGGGCTTCGCTTGAAAAAGCGGCAGAATCTGATGCATCCGCACGGAATGCCGAAGCCAACAAGCCCATTGCCGGAACAGCACAAATACTCGAAGCGCACCAGTCTCAAATTGAGGAATTGTTTGCCTCCATAGAGAAAGAACCATTGGGCAAGCGCAACAGCATTGCAGCCCCCAAATCGTCTGCAGCTGAAGAAAGCGCCTCCAATAAAAACAAGCCATCCACAAATACCCGAAATGCCAAAGCCCAGGCCTCCAAACCCAAAGCCGGGGCAATAAAACGGCAATTCGATGGAACAAACGAAATCTATATCCAGTCAGACAAACTCGACCGCCTTCGCAGCGACAGTGAATCGCAGAAATCTGAGCATTTTGGCTTACCCTCACCACCTCAGACAACCGGTGCCAAATCCGGCATTTCACAAAAATCTTCAGCCGCAGACCAACCCGCAAAGCGCCCGTTATTTGAAGGCACAAACGAGATCTATATCCAGTCACACGTCTATGATGCCCTTCGCGAAGAAGTGAGCTCCGATCCAAATGATCACAAAAGCGCCAGCTGGAATTCGGTCAGTCGCCAGCCAAAACATGACGCAGATGATGCCAGAAACATCCTGGGCATCGTCAATTCCGGGATTCTCCCGAGTGTTGTGCTCGAGCATTCACAGGACGAACCATCACTTGAAGACAGTATGCTCTCTGTCGTGGATATGGCTTCCGAATCCTACCTGCCCGGCATGAGCGGATTTGGCAATGCCGCTCAAAACCCAAATCGCAGCAGCAGCGACTCCTATCGAAAGAAAAATGAACAGCACAGGTTTGTATTGAAACACCTGTTTCGCGCATCCTTCGAAACCTTTAGTGCAATGGATTGGGAAGGCAGAGGCTGCCAGACCGAGCTGGATGCGGCGTTCTCTGCACTGCAGAATACGGCCGAAGCCCAAAGACCTCAGGTTTTTTATCTGAAATCGGATTGCTTCAGAGGACGCGAACGGTTTGTCCGCGCCCTGATTGAACGCTGCAGTCATGAAATGCCACAGGCGGCAATTTATGCGGATGCATGCTTGACCGAAGGCTATAACGACGATCTGCTGACCGCTCTTTTAATCAGCAGAACTGGCGTCTTTTTGACAGACGCTTCCGATCAAAAAACAGAAAAATTACTGCGCGTTTCAGAAGTCCTCTTCAAACCCGAAGATCGTCACTGGGGCCAGAACCTGTTATTTTCCCGATTTGGCCTCGATACGCTCATATCCACGCCGAAATCCTCCAACACGCCCCTATCGCGCGGCATCGACAGTGAATGCGACGGTCTTGAGCTGCTCACCTACAGTATCGAAAGCGATGCCTCGAGAGGCCCCGTACTATTGGTCATTTCCGGACATGAAGCTCAGCCTTGGTCTCCATGGCGAGATATCGTGCAGAAAATCTGTCAAATACACGCATCCAATATTCTGGTTCTGATAAGCGGTTCTGAACCGCTTGATCTCACAATCGATAATATTCAGACGCAGACACTGTATCCCCTGTCTCGTATCAGGCTGTCCAGAATCATCAAAAAGATGCTGAACTGCTATGAGCTGTCTCAGCATGTGATCGACGAAATCGCCATAAAATCTGGTGATAACCTCACCCAGATGTGCCGCGTCGTCGAAATTTTCAGGCATCAGTTCCCGCTCAAATCGCATCGACGAAAAGAGGATTCGAGTGAAATGATCGCCAAAATTCAGGCATATCCGGATTCGCTGGATGCACTGGATGCCTATCAGAACGAGATGCTTGCCGAAGATAATCGTTCCTTCCTGAATGTCGCAAGCCTATTGGGAAACGGATTCTATTTTCAGGACATCGCCGATATCATGGCGATCATCCCAATGCAGGATGATATTCCGGGATTTCATGATCTGCGCACAGAATGGTGCAAACGCGTCATCGGATCGCTTGTTTCTGCAGGCAATCTCATTCGCATCCAGACAAGCGACAAAGAGAATCCCTTCTATGCCAATGCTGAATATCGCATGCATCAGCAAATCATGCATCAGCAGCAGCCTGCATTATCCCGCACCATTCATGGTTGTTTTGCATATCTGCTGGAACACAGGGATGCCTGTGCACTGAACATTGCGACGCAATACGAACAAGCCGACATGATGATACAGGCTGCAGATCATTTTCTCAGGCTGGTGCGTCGATATCGCCGTCAATGCTATCTGCAGACTGCAATGCGCATCACCACCATGATGCTCAGCCATTTCGGACCTCAACACGGCGAATCCTATATTCCGCTGCTATTCGAGCGCCTGGATCAGAATATATGCTGTGGCCGCTATCAGGAAGCCCTGGACAATGCCGAAATGCTCAATCGCGTAGGGCATCTTTGCTGCGACGATGCGTGTTGTATTCAGGCGCTCATTGCTTCCGGAGATATCCTGCGAATTCTCGGATCGTATGAAAAAGCCAGCGATCATTTGATGTATGCCCTGAAACAATCAGAAAGCATCACCAATGACGTACTTATCAGCGCCAGTTATCACATGCTCGCCAAACTGGTATTCGAAGCCGGTGGCAAAGGTTCGCTTGTCAATGCATTGAGGTATGCAGAAAAATCGCTGGAATTGCGCAGGCATACCGGCATGCTGTATGAAATCGCGCAAACCCAGGCATTGTGTGCGCAGATTTATCTTCGTCGCGGAGAAATACAGCGCGCGAAAACGGCCGCAACCGAATCGTACCGCGCCATGCTGGCAACCGGCCACTGGTATGATACGCCGCCGGCATTAATCGCGCTCGCCCTGAGCATGTTTGCTCTCGGCGAACACGGTACCCTGGAAATGCTCGAACGCTGTCGAATCATCGTCAGCAAAACCGAGCATCTCGAGCATTACATCGAACTGCTCAAAGCCAGACTGCAAATGGCCATCGATGCCTCGCAGCCCCAAAACGCCAGCGATGATCTGATGCGATTCAAAGCATTAAATGAACGTTTTCAGGTGATGCCGTGGCAGGCCAGCTATTGTCTCATTAGCGCCCAGTTCGATCTCTATCGGAAAAATTTAAAGAAAACTTCCGCATCCCTGCACGCTTTCTTTGACCTGGTTCAAAAAATGGATAATACATTCCTGCTCGGTTTGGGGTATGTCATATCTGCCCTCTTGAATACCGAGGTGCTAAAGGGTCAGGCGAACACGGTTTCACACGAAAAAACGGATAAACTCTATTTAGGCGCAACATTTTTGTTTGAATCGATTGGCGCTTGGCATGATTTGGCCGAAACGCTAAGAAAATATGCCGATTACCTGGATTTTTACAAGCGCACTCAGGAAGCTGAAGCATGCAGAGACAGAGCAAACAAAGTCGATCCCTCCAGGCACGCATAATGTCTTGTCGGATGATGGAGATAACACATGGCTAAACAGCTTGATAAAAAAGCGATTTTTAATTGGCTGCAAAATGGTGCAGCATCGATCCAAAAAGGCCTCGCCAAAGGCGTTCAGAAAACGCAGGAAGTAAAAGAAAAAGTCAATCAGAAGATCGAAGAACATCCCAAAGTGAAGGCTTTGCGGGATCAGGTGAACGAATTTGCGCACAACCAGTCCGAGAAAATCCAGGATTTTCGCATCCATGGTACGCGCATCGGTGATCTGCCCAATGCCGCACAAAAGATGACCGAACGCCAACTGCTCAAGCTGATGATGCGGCTGCGCGAAGTCAATCCCAACTTCGACTGGAATCAGTTTCTGCCTGATCCACAACAAATGCCCATTTTTGAAGCATTCGATCAGCTGGAACTGCCCTATGGCACCCCGTTCGAAGAAGTCAAAAAGAAATACCGGCAGCTGATGCGCGAATACCATCCGGATCGCCATTCCGGAAGCCCCGAAGCCGAACAGGCCGCCACTCAAAAAACACAGCAAATTACCGCAGCTTACGAGCTGATCGAAAAACATTACGGAAAATAATTAAAAAAATGACAATTTCGTGACATTACCGTGACATGATGTTTTCGGCAGAATTTTGCCGATAATGTAAGGCTCTGTTTAACGATCGTGGATATGAAAATGCAAAGTCGTTTGCTTCACGGCTTTTAGCCTATAGCTTATGGTAATCCTTAGACAACTACAAGCGATAAGCCACAAGCTATAAGCCTGTACTTCCGGCATCGGGGGCGAAAGCTGTATCCATACTGGTTAAACATAGCCTAATGTAATGTATTCAAGGAATGAAGGCTATGCCTGGAATTGGAGTTATCAGTAATCGAAATGCACGTCTGAACAAGCTGCATCCGGAACTCAAGGATCAGCTTGCATACGTGATCGGCAGCAACGGCGAAGTGGCGTCAACCGGTTCGCTGAAAGATGCCTGTCATGCTGCCGAGACATTCAGAAAAATTGGCATCGATATCATCGCGATAAGTGGCGGCGATGGCACCGCACACCGCACGATGGAAATCCTGACCGAAGTCTACGGCAATCATCCGCTGCCGCCGATTTTGCTGTTGCCGACAGGCACACAAAATATGGTGCCGCGATCCTTTGGCATCGAAGGTTCCGGTCTGGCCAACCTGATGCTTGCCACGCTGCGGTACCGCCACAATGTACCGATGCGCTGCATTCGCCGAAACCTGCTCAAAGTGAACGGCCATCTGTCGTTTATGTTCGGCGTCGGCGTTGCCGCGAGATTTATGGAAAAATACTACGAATCGGGCGAAACGAATCCCAAAGGTGCTGCCAAACTGCTGATGAAAGTGGTGGCCAGCGCAGCGACCGAAGGCGATCTCAGCCGCAAACTGCTTCAGCGCATGCAATGTCACCTGCGTTTGGACGGCGAAGAAATTCCCACCCAGCAAATGCACACGCTCTTTGCTTCGTTTGTCGAGCGCCTGCCGCTGCATTTTGCACTGTTTCCTCGCAGTGGTGCCGATTCCGGCGTGTTCGAGGTCGTCTATTCCGACGAAAAACCGCTCAAAGTCGCCGCCTGCTTCCCGCTCATACTTGCCGGCAGTAAGGCTCCGCTCCCCGGCATCACCCGAAAGCTCGCCCGCGAAATGGTCATCGATCTCGACGAACCAGAGACGTACACACTCGACGGCGAGCTCTATCCCGCCGAAAAACATTTCGAAATCACGAGCGGCCCCGAAATCGATTTCGTCGTACCGGCCCTGCAATTCAACGCCGAAGACGAGGATCTGCGCTACAGCCAGGTTGGCCCCTGGAGCATGCGATTCTTGCTGTGATACAGCCCGTGTGAATGCGGCGTATTCGAACGCAGTGAGAATAGCCGCATGCCTGGGCGTATGGCGACAGCCATAGCCCGGCCCATCATTATCACGGTTAAAATGGTGCGCCGCTATCTGCGATACGCGTCGCTTTTCGCGCTTGTGCCTGACGGCCCTGCGCACGAAACATGCGGCTATGGTTATCACCATACGCCGCATGAATGTCTAATCGCGCAAAAATAGCCCAAGTCGCTGCCTGAAATCTTCGAACTGCTCGCTCGCATTGAACGCAAAGAGCGACGAAACCAGCGGCAAATTCGGATAATTCAGCATGCACTGCTGCGGCGTCGCCGGCACCGCCACATTGGGCTTGCGGCTGCGGAACAGGGCCGACACAGATGAACTCAAATCCGCACTGAACAAGTGGCCGACACAGATATCGAGCATGCGGGCTGCGCGCTGGACTCGCATCGGATCGCAGCTGAACGACTCGATGCCATTGAGATTGATGCATTCGATAACGGCTTTTTTCGTCGCTCTCGGCAGGAACGACTGAATGCGCTTGAGCACGTCGGCATTGGCGAGCTTGCTGTCGGCCAGGCCGAGCAAACCCGTAAGCAGCATCGCGATATTTTCGTGCGGCAAAACGACCAGTGGCAACGTGCCGAGTTTGACATGCGTAAGCGCAGACGCAATGATAAAGCGCTTCTCGGCTTCGGATGCCGCATTCAGCACCGGCATGCTGAAAATGAGCGTGGATGCCGATTCGGGCGATATCGTGTATACAAACGACGCCTGATTTGAAATGCGGATGTCCGGATTCGTCAGTCCAAATGATGCCGCGATACCATTCACGAGTGCTGCAAGCTGTGGATTGGCCGACAGCGGCTCGGTCGAAATATCCGGCAAAGCAAATATCTGCGCTTTCGGACCGGCCAGCTTGAACAGATACTGAATGCGCGGATTGAAATCGGCTGGTGCCAGCGACATCAGCGCGGCTTCGTCCAATACGACATTCGGACCTGGATAACGCTGCGTATAATGCGCCTGTAGTTCCGGCGTTACCGTGATATTGGTCGCCAATGCGACGAGCTGTTGCTCCATTCTGGCCTGCAAATCGATATTGGCCGTATTCAGCGCAATATTGAGCATCGCCTGATAAGGCTCGGGGCTGAGCGGCGAAAGCTGTACGGCCATTTGCGCATGCGTAAATGCCTCTTTGTGATCGAATACATTGGCGGCAAGCATCTGCGCTCGGAAAGAAGTTGGCGCAAGTGTAGCAGCCTCGATGGCGTATTTATCAGCCTCAAAGCGCATGTGCAGCGGCCCGTCATAACAGGATGCCGCAAATTCAAAAATCGAAACGCGCGTATCAATGGGCAGATCATCGTTCGTCTCGACGAGCTTTTCGATAAATGCAAGCATCGTCGAGGGATCGTTAAATCGTTTAAACCACGTCTGAATATCGCCAAGCACCTGCGGGTTCTGTTGCGCGACTTGTGCGGCCTCGCCAATCGTCGCCGTCAGCTTTGATGAATCCTCGAGCACCCTGTAAATATCTGCAATCTGAAGCAATACGCGCAAATTGTCGGGCGAATTGACTCGCGATTTCAGCTTGAGCAACAGCTCAAGCGACTCGACCAGTCTCGACTCGGCAAAATACACATCGGCCAGCCGCTGAATCGCTGTCGTATCGTCCGGAGTCTGGCTCAATATGAACTGCAGCAGCGGCATCGCACGTCGGGTATCGTGGAAATGCTCGATGTAGAGCTCGACCAAACTCATGCGCGCTTTCGATTTGAGCTCCGTTTCTTCGGGTATGGTTTCGAGCATGCTTTCGAGAACTTCCGCAGCCTCATTCCAGTGCTGCCGCGAAAGCTCGAGATTTGCCAGCTGCCATTGAATATCGGAATTGCTATGGTCGATCTCAAGCGCTTGCCGTAGTTTCGTCGCTGCCTGTGCGGGTTCGTTGAAATCTTTCAGGTAGTATTCTGCCATTTGCTGATAGCGCATCACCTGATTCTCTCTTGAAATCGAACGCATGTGAATGGTCATCATGTTATCGACAGCAGAGCGATCGTGCTTTTGCAACAGCAGCGAAATCAGTTGATCGGTCAAATCCATGCGGTGCGGCGCCAGCATAAAGGCCTGTTTGAAGTACTCAATCGCCAGATCCGGCTGATTGAGTTTATCGCGTGCAATTTGAGCCGCATCCGTCCAGGCGATCACCTGCATTGCAATATTCTCAAGATTCTGAGCCTGCATCGCAAAGAATTTGCACATCAATGTCGGATTATTCAGTTTCTGTGCGAGATTTGATGCCACTCGAATGGCCGGCAAATGCGACGTATTCTCATTGACGATATCGCAGATCATCGAAAATGCTTTCTGCGGTTGCTCGGGGAAGATGGATTCGACAATCGCCAGCTGAATTTCGGTCTTGTCGTCGCGGGATGCATTCTTCAGCCGTTTTTCGAGGAATGGAATCAGATTGACGCGCGAAGGTTCCATCGATTCCATGCGCTCGTTGGCGATCAAATCGTCGGGATCAAGCGCAAGGGCTGCCCGCAGCGAAGAAAGCTCGTTTTCAAGCGCACCACTCGTCGTCGAAGCGAATGCATGCGCCAGGAATGACGCCATATTATAGTTGTGAATGGCATATTTTTTGTCGTTGAGGAACTGCGCACCTTCCGACAGCAACGACGCAATTTCTGCGAATTGTCCGCGCTGATATTGCGCCAGAATCAACATTACCCGGGCACTGATATTATCCGGGGTCAGCGCCAGCGAAAGCTCCAGCGGATGAAGCGCTTCATCCCTGCGTCTGAATGACCAGAACAACAAATACGAGATAATAAAGGATGTCGCACTTTTGGTCGTCTGCGTCTTGGTCGCGTTGGTGTAGTTGCGCAGAATATTGATTAGCGTATCAGCCCTGCCCGTGGTTGCATAAAGCATCGAAAGCAAAAATACAGCCGGCGTATAGGATGGATGATTCGCAAGTGCAGATTCCAGAATCACAATCGCCTGTTCTGTATCCTGGAACAGCGTGAGCGTTTTCAGCGCGACTTTAAACAGATGTCGCGCCCGATTCTGTGGCAGCTGAATGTATTCGGCATGTTCCAGAGATAGCTCGTAAAATGCCGCCAGATTCTTCGTGCGGCGATAGATATTCGCCAGCTGCGTCCGCGCCGCCATATTGTCCGGATCGAGATTGAGAATCCGCTCGTAACAGGCAACCGCAGAATTGTTATCACAGATCATGTTCTCATAAATGTGGCCCATATTGGCCAGAATCAGAACGCGATCGGTCGGTTTCTTCATAATGCTGAGCTGCTCATTATAGATGGAAATCAGCTCTTTCCAGCGTTTTTCGGCATGCAGGATATCCTGCAGATCTTTGTAAACAGCCGGAGAATTGGGATTTTCCTCTTTGGCCTGCAGCAAAAAGTTGATGGCATAGTTGGTTTTATTCAGCTTATATCTGCAGACATTGGCAATGCGCAGCAACAGATTACAGCGTTCGGCTGGTGAATTCGTCGCATCCTTTTCGAGCAGCAGCATCTCGATAACGGTTTTCCAGTCCTTGGTTCTGGTCGACAGCCTTGCGATATTATGGATGGCATGGATATCGTCAGGATATATCTCGCGGTACTGCGTATAATAGACGATGGCGTTTTCGGGTTGTCCAAGGCTGTATTCACACAACGTCGCCAGGGTACACAGCAATGACGCACGAATCTTGGCATCCTCAACGACATTCAAACGCGCACGGTAAATCTGCACCAGACCTTCAAAATCGTTACGTGCTCTCAGAATCTGCTCGAGGTAATCGAATGCCACCCGCTGGGCAGGATCAAACGACAACGCCGATCTAAAGTTCTTTTCGGCCTCATCGTATTTCTGCAGCACATCATAGCAATAGCACCCGATGTCCGCGAATTTGGCGGCGGCTTCTTCAGGTGCCGCCTGTTCTGCCAGAACTTTCGATATCTGCATGATTTCCTGGACGCGGCCATCTTTTTGCAGCAGCATCCGGTAATATTCATACAGCAGGCGTTCTTTGATGCCTTCATCAATGGCATCCTTCAGAACGTCGATGGCAGATGCGGTATCATTGCCTTTCAGCGACAGATTCAAAGCGCGCATCAGCGCGATTTCCATACGTTCTTTGGGAATCGTCGTTGAATTGTTCAGTTCGCAGAGCGCTTTTTCGAGGGATTCCCACTGTGCCGAATCTGTGCTGTAGTTGTCGATCATTAACTCGAGTGACAGCGGATCCGAAGGATTAGCCTTGATGGCCTGTTCATACGCCTGATTTGATGCACCCATATCCGACAACAGATCGCTCGCGATGCTGCCGGCAAATATATAAACCGCATGGTTGACAGATTTATCCTTCGATTGCGACGCATAGCTCAGGCACTGGGAATAAACGGTCTGCCACAGTTCCTGCCGAATCAACAATGGAATCGTATGCGCAAACGGATACAGCGCACCCGGCTGCAATTCAAGCGCCTGCTGATAGTGATCGAGCCCCGCCGTTGTACCCGGTGCCTGGCTGTTCATGATATCGGCGCGAATAATATGGCAGTTCGCCTGAATATTCGAATTGTCCGTGAGCAGCAGCAGCTTGTCGAGCATTTCGCAGCACTCGTCATACCGCTTTTCGAACAACAGCATATAAAACAGCGTGTAAACTGGCGACGGATTCTTGGGTGCCAGCGCGATGGCGCGATACAGCATGCGAATCGCATTTTCCGGCTGCCTGTTCTGATTCTGGCTGAAGAATAAAATCAGGCCGCATTCCTCAAGCAATACCGCCTGTTCTTCTGCACTAATCCCCGTATCGATATCCGATTGCAGCAGCGTTACGACATCTTTGGTCTTGTTATAGGCTCGCGCAATTCGACGAAGCTCATGAATCGCTGTCCGGCTGAAATGGTTGGCCTCCAGCGCTTTGAGATAACGCACATAAGCCAGTTTTTCGTGTCCCGTATGTTCGAGAATACGGGCAATTGCCAGTTGAATCGTGCATTCTCTGGCACCATCCCGCGTTTTGGCATGGCGGATTTCATCGTCATATCCCGAAATGATATCTTCGAGCGCATCGGGCAGGTTTTCATTCTTTTCGAGATCGATATTGTTGTTCGCCGCATTTTGAGGCGGCTGCGGTTCTTCAACAGATTCCGGCAGCAGCTGCGGTCTGGTGAACATCGTTTCTTTCGCTTCGCTGTTCACTTTGCCGTTTAACCACTCAGCTGGCAGCTCGATATCCTGCTGCGCCTTAACAGATCCACTCGGCGTTCGTGGAGGCGGAGTACTAACATTGACCTTTGCCAAACCACTGTCAGAAAGGTTTTGCGGATTCGATTCGGAAGAAGCTCTCGGCTGCGGCGTCGTCACACCAGATTTGCCAGATGACTGCAGCAAAATTTCTCTCGACGGCTTCGGCGGAAATGCAGGTTTTCCACCTTGTGCATTCGGCTGAAGCGCGATTTCTCTCGACGGCCTCGGCGGAAATGCGGGTTTTCCCGGCTGTGCATTTGGCTGAAGCAAAATTTCTCTCGACGGCTTCGGCGGAAACGCAGGTTTTCCCGGCTGTGCATTTGGCTGGAGCGCGATTTCCCTCGACGGCTTCGGTGGAAATGCGGGTTTTCCTGCCTGCGCACCGCCCGACTGAAGCGGTATCTCTTTCGATGACAACTTCGGAAAACCAGCATTCTCCGGCGTAATCATCTTCGGCTGTTTCAATGGAAGCGTCGCATTGCGTCGTTCCTGCACGCGATTGTTTTCACTCGACGATCGCGCAACCGTAGCCGCCGGCTTGGGCGTAATCTTTGTGTTGGCAGAAGGCTGCGGTGTTTTATGATCCTGGACCGTTTTTAATGCCGACTTCGGCTGTTCCTTCCCATCTTTCAAGGATGATGTTCCAGAACTTTCAACAGATGGCCATTCGGAATCGTCATAGACAAACATGTCGATTTCCGTTTTTCGAGTCGGCTTTTTTTTCTCAAAAGCTGCATCGATCTCAGCCACAAAATCACTGTCAAAAGACAAATCCAGTTCAGACAGGCTGGGCGCATTTGCATCAGATTCCGCATTGGCCTCATCTGGCCCAAACATCTTGTTCAAAGCCGCAATATCATTCTCAAGAATGGTCTTATGTGCAGCTTTCTGATGTGCCCGAGATTTACGTTCTTTTGTATTTGCCATGTAACGCTCCAGCAAAAATTGCGCTATCCAACAATCGTGGCCATCGATCTCTTATTAAAACTGTAACTATTCAACACTCTATTGACTATCCTAGTATAACATGCATGGCATGTAGGGTTTTAGCGAAATGGGAGAGGGGCCAGGGGCGTCGAGTTCTAAAAATGCTTGACCGTATCGTACTTTCAAAAAAGCAGATGGATGCTTGAGATGACAGCCCTGAAAGGGCGACAGTGTACAGCCGGGGGTGCAGCGTTAGCGGAACCCCCGGATCATAGATTTC
>JAEEGL011495521.1_pt1 | contig 46285 bp, 40 predicted proteins | sample 9134231 | NCBI WGS metagenome assembly JAEEGL01 (sample SAMN16246548, study PRJNA631951) | gut metagenome | biome: gut microbiome; feature: rumen; material: fiber-attached | host: Bos | place: Iran: Karaj | collected 2018-10 | reverse complement strand
CCTGGCTTCAAGGTGCGGGAGAAATTTGACGTGCCCAACAACGCTGCCCTGGCGGCATCCAAATATGGATTCGGAGACGAAGCCAAGAATTTTGACCTCAAGATGCCTGTCGGTATCTCCTATGACTTCGGAAGTGTCGTGCTGGAGCTGCGCTCTGCACCGGGCCTGATCAAGACCTTCAAGGGCAAGGACTACACCAACGCTTGCGGTCAACTGACCATCGGTTACAAATTCGCACTGAAATAAAGCCTATCAGTCTTCATCATTCTTTATATTAAAGAGGTGCCAAAAGGAACAGATCCAGACGGCACCTCTTATCGTTTTTTCCAAGTTTTGTTCACGGAAATGAAAGCAAAAAATTTGTTTTTTGCTTTGCATTCCACTCGGTTTACACTATCTTTGCGGAAAATTACTTAAAAATTATCATGATGAGAAAGATTTTTTCCTTATTGTTTCTGCTATTTACTATAACCGCTTCCGCAGATGGAAAATATGTGGGTGGCGACATCTCACTCCTTCCCTCTTATATTGACCATGGCGCCAAATTCCTCGACCGTGAGGGCAACACCATTGCATCTCCCCTCGCCTATTTCGGCGAACAAGGAATGAACGCCATGCGAGTTCGTCTCTTTGTCAACCCAGCCAATGCCCCTGCCGATCACAAAGGACAGGGAGTGGTGCAAGATCTGGCATACGTGAAACGTTTAGGAAAAATGATCAAGGACGCAGGAATGGCGCTGATGCTTGACTTCCATTATTCCGATACCTGGACCGATCCCGGAAAGCACAGCACCCCGGCAGGTTGGCCCAGCAGTCCTGATGCTTTGGCAGACAAGCTCTACGATTATACGAAGGAATGTCTGAATGAACTCATCGCAGCCGGCGTGACGCCTGACTTTGTGCAGCCTGGCAATGAGATTACCTATGGCATGTTGTGGCCTACCGGCCATTGCTATCCTGATGGCGGCAGCTACAGCGGCGGCACCTTTGCCAACTTCGCCAAATACCTGCAGGCAGGCATCAGAGCCATCCGCGAGGTATGCCCCCAGGCCAAGATCGTGATACAGACAGAGATGAGCCGTTCGCAGAATGTTACCAATTTCTACAAGACATTGAAAAACTACACCGACGACTATGATATCATCGGCATATCCTATTATCCCCATTTCCACGGTACGCTTTCCACGCTGAAAAGCGTGCTCGACCATCTGCAGAACAATTATCCAGACAAGAAGATTCAGATTGTGGAGACAGGCTACTATCACAAATGGTATCCCGATGATGCCACCTATAAGCAAAGCAGTTTCCCCAACTGGCCTGCTACCGACGAGGGCCAGTTGCAGTTTACCAAGGACCTCATCGCGACCCTCAATCAATACAAGAATGTGAACGGTCTCTTCTGGTGGATGATGGAAGCCAATGAATATGGCCTTGACTGGAATACGAAACGGGTGACCGACAATTGGTATAATGCCTCACTTTTCGACAATGAGACAGGTAGGGCCGAACCCGCCCTCTACGTGCTCAAGGATTTTCTTGGCGAGAGCGCAGGCATCTCAGAGACTGCTGTTCCCGACAAGGAAATCATCCATGGTGTTTTTACCCTCGACGGACAACATGTCGGCAATGCCCTTGACCAGCAGCCTAAGGGGATTTACATTGTTGACGGTAAAAAAGTCATCAAGCCATAGACAGCAACCGGCAGAGAAAGAACCATTGTTATTAACCCCATCAGGTTGAACCCCCAAAAAGGTTTATATCTTCTCTATCTTCAGCGTCTGGTCACAATAGTCGATGACTGCCGGACGGTGGGTGATGAAAATAACGGTCTTGTCGTGCTTCTCAAGGATATTCTGAAGCAGGTTGCGCTCCGTATCCGGGTCAAGGGCACTGGTGGCCTCATCAAACAGCATGATGGAGCGATCGCGCAACAAGGCACGTGCGATTGATATACGCTGCGCCTGTCCCTCACTCAGTCCACCACCCGACTCCGAGCACACCGTGTCGAGCCCCTCGGGCAGTGACAACACGAAGTCGGCGCAACTGGTGTGCAAAGCCTCCTTCATCTCCTCATCAGTGGCATTCAGCTTACCCAGTTTCAGATTGTCGCGGATGGTTCCGCTCAAGAGCGTGTTGCCCTGCGGCACATAGACAAAATTGCAGCGCATCAGCGGTGACAGTTGTTTAGATGTGTGCTCATTATAGAGGAGCACCTTTCCCTGTTGCGGACGCATCAGGGCCAGAATCATCCTCACGAGAGTTGTCTTTCCCGCACCTGTCTCTCCCAGAATGGCCGTACAACTGCCCGGTTTGAAATCAAAGGTGAGATCCTCAATCACATTTCCACCCTCTTCATAGGCATAAGTGATATTTTCGAGTTTTATCCCACAAGGGCCTTTCACATAAACTGGTCTTCCCTGTTCCTCCAGCGGGTTCTCCTCCAATTCCATGAGTCGCTCTGCCGCTGTGAAGACCGACACAAACTGTGGCACCAGTTTGGTGAGGTTGCGTGCAGGTGCCTGCACACGGTTGACGAGTTGCAGGAAGGCAGTCATACCACCAAAGGTGAGGGTGTGATTCGAGAGTCGGATAGCACTCCAAAGGAAAGCGATGAGATAACCCAGCGAGAAGCCAAAATTGAGAATGAAGTTGGCAATGACAGAGAACCAGGTGCGCTTCACCACGTTTTGCCTCAACTCATATTGAGTGTTCTCCAGTTTCTCCACCATTGCGTCATCGCTCTCCATGATCTTGATGAGCATCCTGTTCTGGATGGTCTCGGTGAGCACACTCTGCACCTTGGAGTCAGAATCCCTCACCTCTTTGGTGAGATGCCTCATCTTTCCCACGTAGACCTTGCTGAGGATAGCCACTACCGGCATCATGATGATAAGGATGACAGCCAACAACTTGTCGAGAACATAGAGATAAAAGAAAGCACCCAGAAACATGGCCAAAGTGGAGACCGAACTTGGCAGGACTTCTGTAAGGAAAGTGATGACATTAGACACATCCATCTCCAGTCGGTTGATGATATCACCACTATGACGTTTCTCTTTGCTGTGCCATTCCGACCGCAAGATGCGGTCGAGCAGGCGCTGCTGCATGCGGTTCTGCGCCCTGATACCCAGGATATTCCTGATCCACACGCTCGATATGTTGAGGGCGAAATTGGTGAGAGTCAGTCCACCCATGATAGCCACTGCCCAATAAATAGAACCGGATTTAACACCCGAGGCGATATCGATGGCATTTTGTATCGCCCACACCGCAGCGAGACTCACGACAACGGAAACGAGTCCGATAGTAGCGTTGAGCACGGCCTGCAGACGATTTCCTCGCCAGGCATTCCAAAGCCACTTGAGTATCTGCTTGGAAGAATACTTGCTCTTGGGCGGGGTCAGGTAATTCTTTAATCTTTCAAACATGTCTGTCCGGGTTATCTGGTGTCAGCACCCCACATCATTTTCTCACGAAGCGTGAGGAAGTATTTCTGGTTGTGCCGTTTGATGATTTTCACTCGATACGGTGCCTTGCGGATGGTGAGCATCGTCTCCTCGCCACATTTCTCCGACCTGCCGTCGATGGCCACGAGGAAATTGTGGCTTCGGCTCTCTACACTGACCGTGATCACCACATCATCGGGCACCACGATGGGTCTGACATTGAGGCTATGTGGAGCCACTGGTGTGAGGCACATCACCCCCGAGAGTGGTGCAATGATCGGCCCGCCATTAGATAAGGAATAGGCGGTGCTCCCGGTTGGTGTGCTCACGATTAGTCCGTCGGCTTGATAGGTGACGAGATGCTCTCCATTGATAGAAGTCCTGATACTGATCATCGAAGCATTGTCACGCTTAAGCACAGCAATGTCGTTGAGGGCGTTGGGGCAACCCAAGAGGCGGTTTCCTCCCTGGGTATCCACAGAAATGAGCGAATGCTCCTCCACTTTATAGTCGTCTCGATAAATGGCCGCAAGAGAATGCTCGATCTCCGCCGGTCCCACGTCGGCCAGGAATCCCAGCCTTCCCATGTTGATACCCACGATGGGACATCCCTTGTCTCCCACCCTGCTGGCAGCTTTAAGGAATGTGCCATCTCCACCCATGGAGATGACAAAATCAGCTTCGAAATCATCACCATCGAACACATGGTCGGCATTCACCTCGAGATGCAAGTCACGGGTGAGGAACTCGAAAAAATCACGGTCAATGGACACCTTTGCCTTCTTCTCAGAAAGGAACGACAGCACCTTCTGGATGGAAGCAGACTTTTTGGCCTGGTAGATATTGCCGAAGATGGCGAATTTCAGTTTTTTAGGAGACATCATCTTCTATCGTTGAGTGACACATACATGGAATGATTCACTATGAAGGTGCAAAATTAAGGGTTTTCATTGAAAAGCGTGCATTTGTGTTGTTAAAAACCCCAATTTATATTTGAAAAATCATAAAAAATCCTTTAGAGGAGAAAATGTGGAAAAAACTTGTTAATTTTGTTGGTTGAAGGATTTTATCCTGATTATTTATAGTCAAACAAATCAACAGCAAAATAAAGAAATGGCAAAAATATACGTTTTTTTAGCCGAAGGCTTTGAGGAAATCGAAGCCCTCGCGCCAGTCGACGTTCTCCGTCGCGGCGGCCAGGAAGTAGTTACCTTGAGCGTCACCGGCCATCAGCGAGTGTGCTCCTCGCATGGTGTCACGATAGAGGCCGATCAGTTGTTGGAAGATGTCAATGTCGATGATGCCGACGTGCTGCTGCTCCCTGGCGGTATGCCAGGTTCAAAAAATCTCAACGAGCATGAGGGAGTACGCCAAGCCCTGGTGAGCCATCACCAGCGAGGCCGACTGATCGGCGCCATCTGTGCTGCCCCGATGGTGCTGGGCAATCTCGGTCTGCTCATCGGCCGACGCGCCACCTGCTCACCAGGTTTTGAAGTCTATCTTGACGGAGCCACCTACACTGGCGATCTGGTGACCACCGACGGCAACATCATCACCGGTGAGGGACCAGCCGCCTCACTACCCTACGCCTATACCATCCTCCGGCAACTGACTGACGCGGAGATTGTCGACACCTTGGAACACAAGATGCAGTACCGCCACCTGATGGGCATCCAATAATCCCATGCCAGACCTGCTCGACCAAGATATCATGTATGCCCCGGGCGTGGGGCCCAAGCGTAAGGAGATACTAAGTAAAGAACTTGGAATCAGCACGTTTGGGCAACTATTGGAGTATTATCCCTACAAATATATCGACCGCCGGCGCATCTATCTGACCACGGAATTGTTGGAGAGCATGTCATACATCCAACTGAAAGGGCGTATCTTGAGTTTTGAGAGTTTTGACATGGGTCGCCGCAACAAGCGTCTGGTGGCCCATTTCAGCGACGGCCACGGTGTCGTCGACCTGGTGTGGTTTGCCAAGTCACAATGGGTGGTCAACAACTACAAGACAGGTGTGGAATACATCGTTTTCGGTCGTCCCTCAGTATTTGGTGGCCGTTTTCAGATTGCCCACCCCGAAATCGATCTTGCCGAGAAAACCCAATTGTCCGCCATGGGAATGCAGCCACACTACCACACCACCGAGCGGATGAAGAAAACCGGCTTCACTTCCCACAACATCGAGAAGATTGTCAGGGGTATCCTCGACCGGTTGCCGGCTCCTCTGCCAGAGACACTGCCCCCCTACATCACGAAGCCGCTGCATCTCATCTCCCGCGATGAAGCCTTCCGGCTCATCCATAATCCCCAGGACGCTCTGTCGCTCGACAAAGCCAAACTGCGGCTGAAGTTTGAGGAACTGTTCTATGTGCAACTCAACATCTTGCGCTATGCCAGTGACCAACGCCGCAAATACCGTGGCTACGTGCTCAACCATGTGGGACAGCACTTCAAGGATTTCTATCACCATCATCTGCCCTTCCCCCTTACGGAAGCCCAAAAGCGTGTCATCCGCGAGATTCACGGCGACATGAAGAGCGGTCGTCAGATGAACCGTCTGCTGCAAGGCGATGTCGGGTCGGGCAAGACGCTTGTAGCCCTCATGTCGATGCTCATTGCCCTTGACAACGGTTTTCAGGCCTGCATCATGGCCCCTACGGAGATTCTCGCCGAGCAACATCTGGCCACTCTCCGTGGATTCCTTCAAGGTATGGATGGTATCCGTGTGGAACTGCTCACCGGCATCGTGAAAGGCAAGCGCCGTCAGGAGATACTTGACGGTCTTGCGTCAGGCCAGGTCAACATCCTTGTGGGCACTCACGCCATCATCGAAGACCCTGTGCAGTTTTTCCACCTCGGTCTCGCCGTCATCGACGAGCAACACCGTTTCGGTGTGGCCCAGCGTGCCAAACTGTGGAACAAGAGTCAGAACCCACCCCACGTACTGGTGATGACCGCCACCCCCATCCCCCGCACACTCGCCATGACCATCTATGGTGATCTCGACGTGAGTGTCATCGACCAACTTCCACCAGGCCGTAAACCCGTTTACACCCAACACCAGTATGACGACCAGCTCACCAGTCTCTACCAAGGTATTCGCCGTCAGATCAAGGCCGGCCGACAGGTCTATATCGTGTATCCCCTCATCAAAGAGAGCGAGAAGATGGACCTTCGCAACCTGGAGGAGGGCTACGAGACCATGCGTCAGGTATTTGCCGACTGTCGTCTAAGCAAGGTCCACGGCCAGATGAAACCCGCCGAGAAAGAAGAGGAGATGCAGAAATTTGTTAAAGGCGAGACACAGATCCTGGTCTCCACCACGGTGATAGAAGTAGGTGTCAACGTGCCCAACGCCTCGGTGATGGTCATCCTTGAGGCCCAGCGTTTCGGACTCTCCCAGTTGCATCAGTTGCGTGGCAGGGTAGGCCGTGGCAGTGAGCAGTCATTCTGCATCCTTGTCACCACCCGCAAACTGAGCAAGGAGACCGCCAAGCGCATCGACATCATGTGCTCCACCAATGACGGCTTCCAAATCGCCGAGGCTGACCTGAAACTGCGTGGTCCTGGCGACCTGGAGGGGACACAACAGAGCGGCATGGCCTTTGACCTGAAGATTGCCGATATCGCACGCGACGGACAGATCGTGCAACTGGCCCGCGATGAGGCGCAGAAAATCATCGATGATGACCCCACCTGTGAGAAAGCCGAACATGCCTTGCTTTGGCAACGCCTGTCATCCCTTCGCCGAAGCAACATCAACTGGGGTGCCATCTCCTGATTTTCATGCCCCTGATGCCACTGCCAACAAATCGTGACAGAAGTTTTTAAGTGTTAAAAGAGCACTAAAAACTGTTAAGTGTGACAGATTCTGCCATATTATCGCTACCTTTGCAACGCAATGAAATAGATGACGCGATATTGTTGTGTCACTTATTTCAAAAACGAGAGAAACAAAAGCATGATGATCACTTCCGTGATATCATACCTTTTTAATAGGAGGATTATGAATTTAAAAAACGCGATAAAGACATTTGCATTAACAGCCATTATGGCTTCCGTAACGATTCCAGCATCCGGTCAAGACCTGTTGGCCCGTCTGGCACCTACGGACAAGAAAGTAAAACAACTCGACACATTAGCCCTGCACGCCGTTATCGAGCGCGAGAACTACGAGTCGCCCTCGTCTGACCTATATCAGGATTGGGACAACCGTTATGCTCACAAGGCTACTGAGCTCCCCGAGACCTACACCATCAACCTTCGTGGCTTCTGCATGCCAACTCCGAGCCGTGTCATCACCTCTCAGTTTGGTCCCCGCTGGGGTCGTCAGCACAAAGGACTTGACATCAAAGTGTATATTGGCGACACCATCCGCGCCGCCTTCTCCGGAAAGATCCGCGTGGTGAGATATGAGGCCAAAGGTTATGGCAATTATGTGGTGATCCGCCACAACAACGGTCTGGAGACCATCTACGGTCACTTATCAAAGCATCTGGTGAGAGAGAACCAGACCGTCAGGGCAGGTGAGCCCATCGGACTCGGCGGCAACACAGGCCGTAGCACCGGTTCTCACCTTCACTTTGAGACACGCCTCTGCGGTGTAGCCCTCAATCCCGCTCTTTTCTTTGATTTCCGCAACCAAGACGTGACCGGTGACAGTTATACCTTCCGCCGCAGCACCATGGACAGAGAGTCGGCCCGTGCCACTGCAGCCCGCGGCCAGAAAGTGTCCTCATACACAAAAGAAGAAGTTTATGGCGGTCAAAAGAGCACGCAGAGCACCCCAATCGCCAGTACTCCAGTAACCACCAATAGAGAAACAGTCCCCACACAGACATCATCTGCTCCACGCAGCACAGGTTTCAAATACCACAAAGTGGAACCCGGAGAGACAGCCTACTCCATTGCCCGCAAATACAATATGAGTATTGAGGAATTCCAGCGAATCAACAGTCTGGGCAACAGCACGAAAGTGAAAGTAGGACAACTGATGCTTCATACATAAGCCATATACCAACACATCCAAATAGAGGAGAGGCCTGCAGGTCTCTCCTCTATTTTTCTAATGAGCAAACAAATGTAGAAAGCAGAGGTTTCGCATCTCTGCCTATCAATCGTCGTTTATCTGATATCCGACTGAGGAAGCGCCACCTCCTCATGCCGAATAGTCCCCTTTTTCATCTTGACCTTTGTCGTCTTGGCAGGTTTCTTCCGCTCGGGCGACATTTTCTCCGCCTTCATACTTTCCGGTGTAGCGCCACGTTTCTTGCTCCACAGCACCTTTGCTTTCTTGGAAGACGATTTCCGTGCCTTCATACGTTTGGTTACCGGTGCATCTGTGCTATTCTGTTGAACAGATACCTCTTGGGAAAAACCCGTTGCGGCCATCATCAGTGCCGCACATAAAATCCAGTGTTTCATATCATCCTTTTTTCCTAAGTTTCGTTATTGATTCCTATCGTTTTTCTATTGATTGACAACATTTCACCATTCAAATCCCCATCATCACATCAGGCTTCAACAGATCATTGTTGAGAATCTTTTTCTCCACGCCACCGCCCTTTCACTGCACGCCAGACGAACGACAGATGCATGATCAACGTGGCTGGCAATCCATAATGCCGACGCATGACATCGAAACGCTCGCGCAGCGAAGCCTTGTGATGACGTGTTGTCTCACCTTCACTCAGATAAAGTGCGAGAAGTCCCTCAGCCCTTGCTGTCGGTGCACCCGCGGCCTCGCCCTCCTTCATCACCCTGATACACCAGTCTACATCAGCAGAGTATCTGTAGCGCAAGTCGTATGACACCCGTTTCGCAAGGTCGGTGCGCGCATAGAAAGCCTGATGGCATACCAGCATACCCTGACGGAAAGATCGCCACGTGAGAAGATCGGGCGGCGAGAGATGCCGGTGCCTCAGGAAATGGCCATCTGCGTCGATGATATCCGTATCGCCATAGACGACCGATGGCTTGATGCCATCCTCTCCCCTGTCCACTGCCTCAGCAACTTTCAACAAGGTGTCGACATCTGGTAACCGGTCACCCGCATTGAGGAAACAGACATAGTCACCTGTCACGCGCCTCAACCCCTTGTTCATGGCATCATATAATCCCTTGTCCGGTTCTGAGACCACCGTCACCTCCCATCCAAGTTTTTCCTCGGCCACGGACCTGCGATATTCCTCGGCCATGGCCACGGTAGCGTCTTTCGAGGCACCGTCGATGATGACATGCTCCACCATCGGATAATCCTGCCTCCGCACACTCTCAAGCGTGGGAGCGAGCACACCAGCAGCCTGGAAGGTAATGGTAACCAGTGATATCTTGATCATATTCCGTAATGCTTGAATGCCAATGCATGATTATACACCTCGATATATCTTAGTGCCACACTGTTCTGTGAGTAGCTTGTACTTACCTTTTTGACAGCCTGTGCGCTGAGCGCGCCAATATCAGCCTCCTCAAGTATCCAGCGGATGCCCTTCATCAGGCTGTCGGCATTGCGAGGTTCCGCCACGAATCCGGTTTTCAGGTGGTCGATTTCCTCTGGGATTCCTCCTACCCTGAACCCTACGCACGGCACGCCACAGGCCATCGCCTCCATGATGGTGTTGGGGAGATTGTCCTCAAGCGACGGCAGCACGAAGAGATCCACGGCATTATAAACATCCACAATCTTTTTCACCTCACTCACATATCCGAGGGGATAGACAGGAAGAGCCAGTTTGCCTTCAAAGTCCTCAGCATGACCTCCAAGGATAGCCACCCCTGTGTGCTGAGCCATATCGGGCCGTTCTTTCACCATTTTATCGATAGCCTCTATCAGATAATTCATCCCCTTACGCTCATCCGTCACCCGTTGTGATACGAACAAGATGATTTTTTTATCTTCTGGCAACTCCAGACGTTTCCTGGCGCTCTTCTTATCCATCGGTCGGAAGACATGAATATCTATGGGATTGGGGATATTCGTAATGTTTTGCTGCGAGAGGAGCGCACTCTGTTTAGCCTGCTGTTCCAACCACCTGCTGCAAGCGACGAAATAGACCTGATGATGCTCCAACAACTGTTTTTTGCGGTTCCATACCCTGTATGCGAGATCTTTGTCACCTCCATGTCCCGGAAGCAACCGACAGTTACGGCATACCGTAAGAAAAGCCTTGCATCCATGTGTGTAATGGCAGATTGCTGTAGCCGGCCAAGCATCATGCATGGTCCATACAACCGGTTTTCCACTCTCAAGGATCTCACGGATTCCCTTGAGTGACAACATACCTTGGTTGATCCAGTGCAAGTGGATGACATCCGCCTCCTGGAACTCCCTCAGTTGGGTGATATGAAAGCCTGCATTAGCAATATCCACATCAAACAGATGTTTTTTTGAAAAATGCAAATGTGTCCATACGGCCAACCGCTCACGAAGGAAATGCCGTTGGGCCATCATCCGCTTGCCAAGTTCGACGACGGTGATGGCATCAGTCTCCTTATCGCGCACAAGCATCTTTGCCTTCACACCATGATTGTTGAGCGCCTCCATCAGCCGGTTGGCGGCAATGGCCGCTCCGCCCGACTTTTCACTGGTATTGATGATTAAAACTCTCATTATAACAGAAAAACTCACATTGTGAGAGCAAATTTAGTGAAAATCAAGAGCAATGCAAAACAGAAACGCTTTTTTTTCATCGTTGGAGCCACACCTAAAATGATTGGAAAATATACATAAAAAAGTCGTTATATGGGGTAAAAAATGCATTTTTAGTATCTGTTATCGCACACACCATTTGATTTATATCAAGAAAAACGTATTTTTATAATAAAAAACGGATAAAAGTATTGACAAGGGCCGAAAATAGTTGTAACTTTGCAGTGTCAATGATTGAGAAGTCAATCATAAAGGTTAATAGATTGTTTAGGTTAGTAGTAATAGATTTAGGTTTTTAGTTATTAGGTTTAAGGTATTAAGTAGATTGTTTAATTGGACAACAAAGGTCGCCGCGAGGCTCCCTTTGGTTTTGAAAAGGATTTTTAGTTAAACATAGGCTTGTGCGCCGCGGCTCGTTGAGAGTTGCGGCGCACTTTTTTGATGATCTCTTGATGTTCAGGAGATCCTTTTTCTACAGATTTCTCTATCAACTAAAAAATTTTAGGAATATTTCTCGATGAGCACTGTGGCATAAGCGGCGATACCCTCTTGGCGGCCAGTGAAGCCAAGACGTTCGGAGGTGGTTGCTTTGATGGAGATATCGTCGGTTTCGCATCCGATGATTTGTGCCAGACACTGTTGCATGGCAGGGATGTGCGGATTGAGCTTGGGCTTTTCCGCGCAAACGGTGGCATCAATATTACCCACCCGATAGCCTTTTGTGGCGATCAGCGCCACGACATCACGCAGAATCACCTTACTGTCCATGCCATCCGTCTCGGCTGCCGTATCCGGAAAATGGAAACCGATGTCACGCATGCACGCCGCACCCAACAAAGCATCACAGATAGCATGGATAAGCACATCAGCGTCGCTATGCCCCAACAACCCGAGGGTATGCTCAATCTTGATGCCACCCATCCACAAGTCACGCCCGGTCACCAACTGGTGAACATCATATCCAAATCCAACTCTTATTTTCATCTTTCTTGAATAAATCCACGCCTATTTCTTGAACAAGTCCTTGATGCCATCCATGTCGAACGAGAGTGTAAAGCGCAGGGTCTGATCGAGCGGATTACTCTTGGCAGTGGCGATGACATAACCGGCATCGAGCGAGAAGACATTCATTCTGAAACCAGCACCGACGGTGAAATATTTACGGTTACCCTTGGTCTCATGCTCATGGTGATAACCGGCACGGAGAGAGAACTGGTCGTGATAGACGTATTCTGCACCCACGCTCCACTGTATCTCACGTAATTCCTCTTTGAACCCATTAGGTGCATCGTTGAAACTTTTGAAGATACCGCTGATGCTTGACACATCGAAATATTCTTTCTCCAGACGGTCTTGATATTCCTGTGAGCTTTCCTCCTCTTTTTGTCTCGGATAGGTCGGCACGAGCAGTTTATTGGCATCTGCAGCGATCGTGAAGCGGTTGTACTCATCCACAGGTATCATGAGAGATGCACCCAGACGCATGTTGGTCGGAATAAACTCACTGTGCTCATCACCTCCGAAAGAGATTTTGCTACCGATATTGCTCACGTTAAGACCGAGTCCGAGTTGGCATTCCCTTGCTCCTATATTGAGATAATTCTGATAATAGCATGACACATCTGCAGCGAAGGCAGAGCCAGGACTAGTGTCCTCCGTATAGTCATAGGTAAGGTCTGAGAGAATCCATCTCACGGCAGCCGCGATAGAGAAATTCTCGCTAAGCATCAGCGAATAAGCCACGTCGAGCGACATTTCATAAGGCTTGATCGTCATGTCATTGGTATCATCGAGCGAACTGCCCACCATCACCTCACCGAGAGAGAAATAGCGCAAGGAACTCGACACGGCACTATAGTCGCCGATGCGGTAATATCCGGCAAGATATGCCAGGTCCATGTCGCTCACCAACTGTCTGAGCCACGGTGTGTAGTTGAGTGCCACACCCGCCCTTGATATGGTGAAAGGATATTTTGCCGGGTTCCAGTATTGCGACACCACGTCAGGGTCTGTGGCAGCACCCACATCACCCATACCAGCTGCTCTGGCATCGGGTGCTATGGTCTGTGAAGTCACAGATGTATTGACAGGATTAAACATGTCCTCCTTCTGAGCCTGTGCCTGCGTTACCGTGAGGGTCAGTGCTATGATGAGCCCTATTTTTATTCTTTTGAATGTCAAATGCATCGCTGATCGTTTGTGATTGAACATTATTACTAACGTGACGAGCGTTTATTTATTGCTTATGATTATCAGTTTCTTAGCCTTGGAGACAGCCGGACTGCCATCACTCGATACCGAAACCCTGTAGATATAGACCCCTGTCTGAAGCCGTTGCCCGCCATCGACGGTCAGGTCCCAGTCGACGGTGAGCGCCCCTTGCACGGCCACATCAGTCTCCTGATGTTTCCACAACTGTCGTCCGCTGGTATCAAAGAGGTCGATTTCCACATCGATTGTCGATCCGATACGGTCATGATTGATGATGAAAGTCGTTGACGTATAGGCAGGGTTTTTCGTGCATCCGATGCTGAAGAGCGTGGGACTGATGCCCTTCACCACGTTGAACGTCAGTTGTGCCATCGCCGAGTTGTTGAGAATATCCCATGCCCTGAACTTCAGCGTATGGATGCCAGGAGTCAGTTCAGGGATGCTATAGTAGGTCGAACCGCTGATATAACTGCCGAAATCAAAGGTGAAGTTATCGTTGAGCACATACGTTTTCGACATCTCGTCGTCGATGATGAGTTCCAGGTCATGTCCGATACCCGTTCCTGCGGCGTTGATACCATCCTTATCTGTGATATTGGCCACGAAATAAGGAGTGGTGTTGACATCATCGCCATTAGAGAACGACGGTGTATTGAGATAGCAGTATATCGACGGTCCGATGGAGTCATTGCCCACCACGTCAGTACCGCCTACTTGAAACGCTCCGCATGCGCCATTAGCCTCAAGCGTATGTTCTTTGTTGACGGCATAGAGATTGATGAGTCCGGCACCATCTGAATAATTGATGTCCATAGGCACCGCAAAAGAGAAGCGGAACCGTCCGTTTCTCACGCTGTCGGATCCATTGAAGAGCACGTTAGGCCGGTCGTAGTAAGTATAGACGTTCTTGGAATCCTCCGCATTGCCCATACAGGTGACGAGTTCCTCTGAGTCGCGCACGGTTGCCGTAAGCAGTCCATTGAATGACGTTTCCTGCTGGCCATTCCTTTCGATATGTCCAGAGATGACCGCCTTTCCGCCAGCCCTCAGTGTGATGTCGCTTGCCTTTCCCACTGGTTGACCGTTGATGCTGTCGACCACAGCCTTGATGGTCGGCACATGGAGGCAAAGAGCCGGATCGCCCAGCAAGGAGTATCTGAGTTTGTTGGCTGTCAGATCCTGTCCGGAAGTGATCATCTCGTTTTTGGCCAGTCGCTGCGCCTCTCCGATGGAGATACGTTTCCCGTTATCGACATTGAGCACATGTTTCATATATGCTCTGTTGAGATAAGCGTTGTAGCCCTGATAGACCGTTCTGGTGGTACCGAAGAAAGCCACCGAGCCACCATTCTTGTTGAGCATGGCCTCCTCGCCGATGGTGGCCTCAGCCATGTCAAAAGGCATGATGTCGCACGATGCCGTGACCCACATCGGCAGATGGGTGTTGGAGAAGTTTTGGAAATCCTGTAAGATGAGCACCCGCTCATGTGAGATGCTGATGGCAGACCCGTGTCCGGAGTAGTCGATGAGCAGCGCCCCGTTGGTTTGTATTTTCTTGATGTCACGGGTACAGTCAGGATAGGTGTTGCCCGTGGCAGATGTCACCCTCGTATAGGTGTCCCACATCACTTTCTGAAGTTGCAAGCCGGGATAGAGTGAGTTGATGAGCGTACAAGTCCTGTTGGCATCCTCCATGTGCGAATTGTTGTTGCCATCATCGCCAAGCACGGCCACCAGGTTTTGCCATGCTCCGGCATCCGCATTCTCCACATAGCGTATGGTTTTGTCGGTAAGGATTTTCGCCTCTTCCACGGTATGTGCGGGGAATCTTCCGATGGAAAGGTCGAGTTTGTCAGAACTCAGCGGGTTTTCTCCCTCCCCGTCGTCGAGCAGCCCATAGAAGCCATCATCAACATAGCAATAAATCTCGCTAAACGACTCCTCACTCTCATAGCACAACAGGAAGTCATCGGGTGAATAACTGCGGCACTCGCTGGTAAGCATGCGGTTGTCCCACAGTCCGTCGCCGAAGAGCATCAGATGGCGCGGAATATCACTATCGGTTGTCGCACGGTCATAGAGCATCTTCATATATCTCCTGTAGGCATTAGCATCCGGTGTTCCGCTGGAGAACTCGTTATAGAGTTCATCTGCCGGCACGATAGTCACCCTCATGGAGTCGCGCTGGATATGCATGTCGGCGATACGCCGGGCCTGGGGGAGCAATTTCTGCGAGGTTGGAATAATGATGACCATATCGGCCTGCGGATCGGCATGATGATCCTGATTGGTGATGTTGTAGACATATTCCGGTGCGGGAACGCCAGAATAGGTGAGTGCTGTCATCGCCCTTGGTGTAGCCGTATAGATGTCGATATAATCAAGTCTCACGGGTCCTCCACTGATCGGCCGCAATGTGATGGTATCGGATGCCATCAGATTGTTCACCTCGTAGATTCCTGTCGCCTCCTTACCTTTATCGTAATTGCCAGGCGACATGCTCAACCGTCCAAGGACAGAGTCGTTGAGCATCACCTCGACCGTGGTGGTCGTCCCTGCCGTGACCGCCACAGCGATCTTTCCCAGTCTGTCGCTGCTGGGGCTTTTGAGAATATAATCCTTTGTGGTTCCCAGGTTCACGGGATTGCTTTCAAAAAGATTGCGCCCGCCTTGGAACCAAGAGAAGTTGTCTATTTCGTGGAGTGAATGATAATGTTCAGGTCTTGGATAGGTCTTGGCCACGAACGCCGCGCTGTCGATACTTGCCGGCTCGCCATCGCTCTCAGTAAGGAAATAATAGCCATAGTCGGAATAAGGATTTCGGGTGCGCCTCATCGTTGCCGGCGTGCTCCACGACACGGGTCCTTGTGCATAGAAGAGCCGTCTTCCCGCCACCTGGCAAGTAGGCACCTCCTTCAGGTCATCCGTATCGATCAACATGTTGGGATCGAGGCGTTCGCTCTGCAGCGCCCCTCCATATCCATAGATTTTCACCTTGGAGATATCACTGAACCCCGCCTGTTTGATGAGCGCCTCCGTCAGGCAATAGAGGCCAGAGGAAGGCACCCGCACTTTGGCCCATTTCCCCGATGCCAACACAGAATGTGCGGCATAGCGTTCGGCAGCCGGCACCATCTTGTATCCCCTGTCCTTAGGCATCCTTCTGATGCCGTCATCTTTGACCGTGGCTTTTATATCGAGCATGAAACTCACAAGGATCTGGTATTTGCCGTCACGGTAGACAAAGGGAACAAACGACACCTCGAGATGTCCCCTTTTCCGTTCCACCACCACGTTCACCTCTGGCACGGGCATGCCGGGCATCTCCGAAGAGGTGACCGCCTTCAGCCGCCGTTCGCTATAAGGAGTCATATCGATGAATTCCGGATAGAGGATGGAAACGGTGTATGTGGAGTCGGCAAAATGTTCACCCAACTGGAATGATGTGGCAAAGCGCGGCAACACAGAGTCTATCCTCACCTCATCAGCGGTAAGGTTGAAGAAATGCTGTGCGCTGACGGTCAGCCACTGCCCCATCATGAGGATGGTGAGACACAACAGTTGGAGATATCGTTTATTTAACATTGAATTCCAGTACCTTTTGATCATCGAGAAACCCGGTGAGATGGTCATCGACAGCGACAGGTCCCGTTGCGGAAGGTGTACCTGTGAAAAGAAGATCACCCGTCCGCAAGGTATAATATTGGCTGATGTAAGCGATGAGGCAGTCGACGGATCTGAGCATATCGGCTGTATCACCCTGCTGCACGGTCTGCCCGTTGATATCGAGTCTGAAGTGCACCTGCTGGATGCCTTTTATCTTATCGACAGGAATCCATTCGCCGATGGCAGCAGCGCCGTCGAAGCCTTTGCACATCTCCCATGGCAGACCTTGCGAAGCCAATGTGCGTTGCAAGTCGCGAGCGGTGAAGTCGATGCCACATGTCACCGCATCGTAATAGCGGTGTGCAAACCTCTCAGGGATACTTTTTCCCAACCGGCATATCCGCACCACCATCTCAGCCTCATAGTCTATCCTCCCGAGATGATCGGGCAGGAAAAATGGCTTTCGGTTTTTGAGCAATGCCGAGTCAGCCTTTGTGAAGATCACGGGATGCTCCTGATTGTATAACGGACAATCCTGCAGTTTATTGTAACAGGGATAATTGAATCCTACGGCAAATATTTTCATGAGAGGGGAAATAAAAAGGAGCCAGTCATGATGTGCCCATCACGTCACTGGCTCCTTGTAATTGTTAGTCGAACTGATGATTAGTCGGCCCGCAGGGTGAAGCGTTTGAAAGCCACAACCTTGAGGTCCTTGTCGGCAGCCTTCAGATAGGCGGCGACATTCTCCTTGTTCTCAGCCTTGATATACTCCTGGTTGACGAGACAGTTCTCCTTGAAGAATTTGGCCATACGACCCTTAGCGATGTTCTGGATCATCTGCTCGGGCAGATTGGCAGCCTTCTCAGCAGCCACTTTCTCCTTGATCTCGCGAGCCTTGGCAGCCTCTTCCTCAGTGAGCCATCCTTTGGCGATATTGGAGCTGATGTGGTCGTCGCTGTCCACGAGGTTGGGGTTGACACCAGCCTTTTTGAGAGCGGCCTCCACAGCCTTCTCCACTTGCTCGTCCTTTGTTTTCTGGATAGCCACCTGGAGCTCGTTGTCCTTCACTGACTGTGGCACACTCTCCTCGTCAAGAGCGACGGGGTTCATAGAAGCCACCTGCAGGGTGATGTTGTGTCCCTGCTCCTCGTAGTCCTTGTTGAGTTGGACGAGTGTGCAGAGCATATTCTTCCCCTGATGGTTGTAGGAGTAGATGTTGTCACCCTCGAGGTAGTTGTAGCCATCGAGTTCCATTTTCTCACCAGTGATACCAGAGCGCTGTGTAACGGCGTCAGCCACCTTCTGTCCGTCGGCGAGAGTCAGTTCGCTCACCTCCTCCACGGTCTTGCATTTTGCCTTCACGGCAGCGTCGAGGATGTTCTGTGTGAGAGCGATGAAGTCGGCGCCGTTGGCGACGAAGTCAGTCTCGCATTTGAGTGCGATGATAGCGGCGAATCCATTCTCCACCTTGACGAGAACACAACCATTGGATGTCTCTCTGTCGCTGCGCTTTGCTGCGATGGCCAGTCCACGCTCACGGAGCAGGTCTTTGGCCTTATCGAAGTCTCCCTCAGCCTCTGTGAGTGCCTTCTTGACGTCGGCGAGGCCTGCACCCGTCATGGTGCGGAGCTTCTTGATATCTTCCATATTGGGTTTGTAAGCCATAATATCTATTTGCTTTGATGGGTTTTGACTGATAAGAAATTACTCTGCTTGTGGTTCTTCCTGTTCCACCTCAGCGGCCTCCTGTGCAGGTTCCTGAGCCTCTTCAGCATTCACGGGAGCCTCTTCAGCTGCGGTAGCATCCTTGCGTGCGCGGCGCTGGCGGCGCTGGCGTGTGTCGGGAGCCTCTTCGCTCTGCTCAGCGGCAGCCTTTTCGTCGGCCTTCTCAGCCTTGCGCTCCTCGAGTCCCTCTGCGATGGCAGCACAGCATGCTGTCAGGATCACGTCGATGCTGTCTTTAGCGTCGTCGTTGGCAGGGATAACGAAATCGATGTCATCAGGGTTGGAGTTGGTGTCCACGATACCGAAGACAGGGATACCGAGACGTTTGGCCTCTTTCACTGCGATGTTCTCTTTCATCACGTCGACGACGAAGAGAGCGGAAGGCAGACGTGTAAGGTCAACGATAGAGCCGAGGTTCTTCTCCAGTTTAGCACGCTGGCGTGTGATCTGGAGGAGTTCACGCTTTGAGAGGTTGGCGAAAGTGCCATCAGCGAGGAGTTTGTCGATATTGGCCATTTTCTTGACAGCCTTGCGGATGGTGAGGAAGTTGGTGAGCATACCGCCCGGCCAGCGCTCGATCACGTAAGGCATGTTGACGCTTGCAGCCTTTTCAGCCACGATGGTCTTAGCTTGTTTTTTAGTAGCTACGAAGAGCACTTTCTTTCCCGACTTGACGATTTGCTTGAGAGCCTCAGCAGCCTCGTCGATTTTTGCCACAGTTTTGTGGAGGTCGATGATATGGATACCGTTGCGCTCCATGAAGATATAAGGAGCCATAGCGGGATTCCATTTGCGGCGCAGGTGACCGAAGTGGCATCCAGCCTGCAGCAGCATATCAAAATTTGTTCTTGACATTTTATTGATTTTAAAATTGTTTACTTTCCTTTTAGTTGTTCTCTAACCAGCCAGCGGGTAATCCGTCCGTCGCCATATAGCGCCGGGGAGTCCCGTCAGTTTGGATGCTAAACATGTAAAGACAGTTGTATTAACGCTTGCTGAACTGGAAGCGTGCGCGAGCCTTTGGACGTCCTGGTTTCTTACGCTCCACAGTACGTGAGTCGCGTGTGAGGAAACCCTGGTCTTTCAGAGCCTTCTTGTCTTCTTCGTTGATTTTCACGAGAGCACGTGCGATAGCCAGACGAAGGGCCTGGCTCTGGCCTGTGAAACCACCACCATCGAGGTTGACCTTGATGTCATACTTGTCAGCGACATTGAGCAGGTTGAGCGGCTGCTTGACGACATACTGTAAGATAGCTGAGGGGAAATACTCCGTGATATCTTTCTTATTGATGGTGATCTTGCCGGTACCTTCCTGGCTGAGGTAAACACGAGCCACAGCACTCTTGCGACGACCTATTGCATTAATATATTTATTATCCATGCTTGTGCTTATTTATACTGGTTAATATCAATTGCCTTGGGCTTCTGTGCCTCATGCTTGTGCTCAGAACCCTCATAGATATAAAGGTTGTCCATCAGACTTCTTCCAAGTGGGCCTTTGGGGAGCATACCCTTTACGGCATGACGGATAATGCGCTCTGCGCCATCCTTCCTTGTGCGGAGCTTGGCGGGAGTCTCGAAACGCTGTCCACCTGGATAGCCAGTATAGCGTGTATAGACCTTGTCGGTCTCTTTCTTTCCGGTGAAGACCACCTTCTCGGCGTTGATGATAATCACATTGTCTCCACAATCAACATGAGGAGTGAAAGTAGGCTTGTACTTTCCACGGAGCAGCTTAGCCACTTTTGAGCAGAGTCTGCCGACCACCTGGTCGCTGGCGTCAATGACCACCCACTCCTTCTCTTTTTGGGCCACTTCCTTGCTGACGGAAATGGTCTTGTAACTTAAAGTGTTCATTTCAAATTCAAAAATTTCTACTAAAAAACATTATTTACAATAAGTTGGAAAGGCGATTCACTAACCGTCATGCCTGGCCAAAAGCACAACTATTAACACGCTTCTCCCGGGGTTCTAAGTGCATCCCCATAATAATCGGACTGCAAAGGTACATATTTTAATTGATTTCTGATGGAGTGTGAAGATTCAGAATTTTAATAATTAAGTAAAATTAATACTTTTAAAAATTATTAACACCACTTTTCCTGTTAAGCAGTGGATTATTGATATATTTGCAGGTCATGATTCCTTACAGAAAAATTGTGCCATGAAGTCAGATATACTATCATTCGAATGCGACTACAATAACGGTGCCCACCCAGACGTGCTGCGCCACCTGACAGAAACCAACGACCAGATGACCCTCACCTACGGTCAAGACATCTTCACGTTGCGTGCGGCAGAAAAGATCAAGGCCGTGTGCGATCAGCCCGATGCAGAAGTTTTTCTGCTGAGCGGCGGCACCCAGGCCAACGCGACGGTGATTGACGGCATGTTGCGCTCCTATGAAGCCGTGCTCTGCGCAAAGACCGGACATATCAACGTGCATGAAGCGGGTGCCGTGGAGATGAGCGGCCACAAGGTGATCGGCCTTCCCCATCACGACGGCAAGTTGTCGGCAGCCGACCTGGACCGATGGATGACGGTTTTCGAGCACGATGAGAGTCGTGATCACGTAGCCCAGCCAGGATTGGTCTACATCAGTTTCCCCACTGAGATGGGCACGCTCTACCATGCAGCAGAACTGGCCTCCCTCTACGAGACCTGTCATCACCACGGACTGCGCCTGTTTGTCGACGGAGCCCGTCTGGGATACGGTCTGGCCTCCCCAGACAATGACATCACCTTCCCATTCCTCGCCCATCATTGCGACGCCTTCTATATTGGCGGCACCAAGGTAGGCGCCCTCTGCGGCGAGGCTGTGGTGTTTGCCCCTGGCTGTTGTCCTCGCCAATTTTTCACGATCATCAAGCGCCATGGTGCGCTGCTGGCCAAGGGTCGTCTTGTCGGTGTGCAGTTCGACGCCCTTTTCACCGACGATCTTTACCTCCGCATTTCCCGCCATGCCATAGAGAAAGCCCGTCAACTGAAACAGATCCTCACCGACAGCGGTCTGCAGCCCTTCATCGACTCACCCACCAACCAACAATTCATGGTGATTCCCAATGAATGGATGCACCGCCTGGAGGAGCATGTGCTGTTCACCCATTGGGAACCCTACGATGATCATCATACCGTCTGCCGCTTTGTGACCAGTTGGGCCACCACCGATGATGACCTCGCCCAACTGAAAGCCCTTTTTCAAGGACTGAAAAAGCCGTGAGGGTACTGATGTGTATTTTTACCTGATCAACCGATGACGTGGAGTTCACGCCCCACTTTGACAAAGGCCTCGATACACCTGTCTAATTGTTCACGGTTGTGACCGGCAGAGATCTGCACGCGGATGCGAGCCTGCCCTTTGGGCACGACAGGATAATAGAAACCGGTGACATAGATTCCCTCGTCGAGCATGCGGTTGGCATAGACCTGCGACAGTTTGGCATCATAGAGCATGACGGCACAGATGGCACTCTGCGTGGGTTTGATGTCAAACCCTGCCGCCATCATCTTATCACGGAAATACTCTACATTGGCCACGAGCCTGTCATGAATCTCATTACTCTCCTTGAGCATGGCAAACACCTCAAGACTCGCTCCGATGATGCAAGGTGCGAGGGAGTTGGAGAAGAGGTAAGGACGGCTACGCTGCCTCAGCATCTCGATGATCTCCTTACGTCCGGTAGTGAATCCACCCAACGCCCCACCAAACGACTTGCCCAGTGTGCCGGTATAGATATCTACTCTTCCGTAGGTGCCAAAGAACTCGCTGACGCCATGTCCTGTCGGTCCCACCACACCAGCAGAGTGCGACTCATCGACCATCACCAGTGCGTCGTATTTCTCAGCCAGGTCGCAGATCTGATCCATCGGTGCCACGTTGCCATCCATGGAGAATACGCCATCCGTGCAGATGATGCGGAAGCGTTGTGCCTGTGCCTCCTTGAGACACCTTTCGAGGTCATCCATGTCGGCGTTGGCATAACGGTAGCGCTTGGCCTTGCACAGGCGTACCCCATCAATGATCGACGCGTGGTTGAGGGCATCAGAGATGATGGCGTCCTCTTCCGTGAAGAGCGGTTCGAACACACCACCATTAGCATCAAAACAAGCCGCATAGAGGATGGTGTCCTCAGTGTGGAAATACTCGGAGATGGCCTTTTCCAACTCTTTGTGGATATCCTGTGTGCCACAGATGAAGCGCACCGATGACATACCAAATCCCCTTCTGTCCATCATACGCTTGGCACCCTCGATGAGCCTCGGGTGATCGGACAGTCCCAAGTAGTTGTTGGCACAGAAATTGAGCACCTCATGCCCCTTTACTTCAATAGCAGCCTTTTGCGGACTCTCGATGATGCGTTCCTCCTTGTAAAGTCCCGCATCGCGTATCTCGGCAATCTGATTGGCGAGATATTGTTGCATTTTCCCAAACATAGTATTCAGATTAAGTCAGTTTTTTAATCACGTCTTCTTTTACTGCAAAGAAAACAATATTTTTCAAATAATCCGAGTGCTGGAATGTTAAAAAAACGAGAAATTGGCGAAAAATGTGATATTTATCCGTTTTATTTACATCATGAATGAAAAAAAATTGTTTATTTTGCCATGACAAACCACACCAACCAACTTATACTAAAATGAAAAACATACTGATTATCGGATCGACCGGACAAATTGGTTCTGAACTCACCATAGCTCTCCGTGAGCGCTATGGCGGCAGTCATGTCGTGGCCGGGTATATTACGGGGTCGGAGCCTCAAGGAGACTTGGCCGAGTCGGGGCCGACAGCACTTGCGGACGTGACCGACGGACAACAGATCGCCGACATCGTGAGCCGTTATGATATCGACACCATCTACAATCTGGCCGCCCTGCTCTCCGTGGTGGCCGAGAGCAAGCCCCATCTGGCATGGAAGATCGGTATTGATGGATTGTGGAATATCCTGGAGGTGGCCCGTGAGCGACACTGTGCTGTCTTCACTCCCAGCAGCATCGGTTCTTTCGGTCTGAGCACTCCTCATGTGCGCACCCCTCAAGACACCATCCAGCGCCCGCGAACCATCTATGGGGTGTCAAAAGTGACGACAGAGTTGCTGAGCGACTATTTTTTCCACAAATACGGTGTCGACACCCGTTCCGTGCGCTTTCCCGGCATCATCTCCTACAAGACACCTCCAGGTGGCGGCACCACCGACTATGCTGTCGACATTTTCTATTCTGCCGTCCGCAACGAGCCTTTTGTCTGTCCGTTGCGCAAGGGTACGTTGCTCGACATGATGTATATGCCCGATGCGCTGAAAGCCGCCATCACACTGATGGAAGCCAACCCCGACCGTCTGGTCCACCACAATGGTTTCAACGTGGCAGCGATGAGTTTTGCCCCCGAGACCATCTATGCCGAGATCAAGAAGCACAAGCCCGGCTTCAAGATGAGTTACGATGTAGACCCCTTGAAGCAAAGCATCGCTGAGAGCTGGCCCGACAGGATGGACGACACCTGTGCCCGCCGTGAGTGGGGATGGGCCCCCATCTACGACATCCGCTCGATGACCACAGACATGCTCGACAAGTTAACGGCCAGACTCTGTCAGAAGGCATAAAAAAGTCCTCCGAAGAGGACCAACTTCAAGGGACTTGTAAGACCAACGTCTTCATTCCTTCATAGGTGTGGGCAGTGATGCTCACCCTATCCCCATGGCCGACGCTATCAAGTGCCACGCTGGTATAAAGACGTGTAGAATAATTTTCCGGCACCCCATTCTGATGGTGGAAGAGGAGCCACTGGTGCTCACTCGATCCATTATCGAGTGCCACTATGGTATCACGCACCATCCCCAGTATTTGGCTTTTTCCGGAATCCCCATCCTTCCCTGTCTTGACATACAGGCCCAAGTTGAGAAATTTTCCATTGGCACTGATCCAAGCGCTCTCTACCGTGAGCGGATCCATCTTCATGTCATCCGTCTTCTTTTTGATGAGCTTCAGCGTCATCACATGGGCAGCAGAAATCCCCTTCACTGTCGGCAAATCCTCCTTTTTGCGGTTGTAATACACCAAAGCTCTGTAGGTAGAGTCGGGCGTGGTAGCCCAAGAACAGTCAAGTGGAGGCGAGAAGGTCAGCGATTCAGCCTCATCAGTCAAGGCATAGCGCAACGACTTCGCCTCTCCTGTCGTCACCATCGCGAAATCAGCCCTCATATACGAATAGTCACCATCGCCCGTATCATAACGTTCAATTTCACATGACATGAGCGACATCAATGCCATCACCCCGAGGATTCGCAGAAAGGATTTTTTCATCTTGCGCTGAGATAATTGCGTGCAGGATTAGCATACATGGTCAGCATGTATTCCCACAGGAAATGATGGTCGGGCTGCGCCAATTGGATTTTTTCCATTTGCCGCTTCAGGTAGTCACCAAACGCATCTTTTTCCTCCGGCGTATAATTCCCGGCATGGCTATTGCCACCCTCCAGCAGGTCGAGAGCGATATAGTTGACAGGATACAACCGGTAATGCCGGTGGATCTCACGGTCAATGTGCTTTGCCACTCTCTCAAAGATCTCACCTCTTGGCACATCCTCTAATGTCAGGAGGAAATCATCGATGCAGGGGGCACATTCGTAATGAATGCGACCCTTATACCCCATGATGCCCGTCTTCATGCTCATCACGTCCTCGCCCGGAGCCTTGTGGAAATCAACCGTGTCGCGTCTGCGTTGCATCTCCGCTGCCTTGAGGAAATCACAGGGGTCAAACTCATAGGAGATGGCCAGCGGCACGATATGCAGTTGCTGCAACCGTTCGATGACCGTTCCTTCCCCGCCCATAGCCATCATTTTGAGGATGGCCGGTTGGGTGCGGTCATCGGAGTCTTTCGCCCGTCCCTCCCTCTGTGCGATCCAGAGGCTCTGGTTTTTCTCTGTGATGGCGAAGTGCATGTATTCCGCCAGCCGTTTGCTGGCCACCATCATCTGCCGTGGCGGCAGTCCCCGTTCTACAATGAACGACTTGTTGACCCTGACCAGATCCCTCACCCACGGCAATGAGAGCAAGTTATCTCCGATGGCGATCTCACAGGTATCACCGAACCCCACATCAATGAGGAGTTTGTCGAGCAATGCCGAGTCGAGCACGATGTCGCGGTGGTTGCTCACGAAGGTGAACCTTTTATTCACATCGACAGCGGAGACATCCATGTCGCATCCTGTGCTGGCCTTCTGGAGCAGTTGCTGCAGGAAGCCATAGCAAAAGGTCTTTTGGAATTCAAGGTTGGTGCCACATTGTCTCATTTTGGCACCGATGGCCTGAGCAGGCACACCGGGATAGAGATAAGCCAGCACAGCGATGAAGCTCGGGTCGGCCAACAGCCTGTCATAGGCCTCTGGCAACTCCTCTGGCTCAAAAGGCCTGATGGTGTTGAAATTTTCTGGGATGTTCATGGTGTCAAGGTGTCGGTTGGTCAGAATTGATTCTCCACGATTTCAGTGAGCACGTCGGTGATGTTGAGTCCGGCGGCCCTCACCTGTTGAGGAATGAAACTGGTGGCAGTCATACCCGGTGTGGTATTCACCTCCAGCATATTGATCTTGAGTCCTCCCTCCCCGTTGGGTGTGAGGATATAGTCGATGCGTATGATGCCGTTGCAATGCAGGATGTCGTAGATGGTGCTGGTCACCTCTGCCACTCTCTTGGCCACATCGTCGGGAATACGCGCAGGTGTGATTTCCTGCACCTGTCCGTTGTATTTTGCGTCATAATCGAAAAACTCATTGTTGGTCACCACCTCAGTGGCAGGGAAGACGACAGATTTCTCCTTCGTCTTGTAGCATCCGATAGAAATTTCGATACCGTCGAGATACTGTTCCACCATCACCTCGTCGCTTTCCATCATGGCTTTTCTGAGCGCAGGTGCGAGTTGGTCGATATTTTTCACTTTCGACACGCCGAAGCTGCTTCCGTCGTTGGCAGGTTTGACAAAGCAAGGCATCCCCACTTTTTCGAGGATCTCCTCATCGCTGACCAGGTTCTCATACCCTCTTCTGATGAGGATGCTCTCCGCCACGCTGACGCCATAGGAGCGCATGTACTGGTTGAGGACAAACTTGTCGAATGTCAGCGCCTCGACAAGTACGCCGCTCGTGCTGTAAGGCAGATCGATAAGGTCGAAATATCCCTGCAAGATACCATTTTCACCAGGTGTGCCATGGATGGTGATATATGCATAATCGAAGATGACCTTTTTCCCTTTATCTATGAAGGTGAAATCATTCCGGTCGATTTTTGCAGTGGTACCATCATCAAGGTTTGCCCGCCAATCCAGTCCTTTGATGTCGACGATATATACCTTGTAACGTTCTTTGTCGAAGAAAGAATAGAGGCCTTGTGCCGACCTCAGCGACACATCGTGCTCGGAAGAGTCACCTCCGCAGACGATAGCAATCGTTCTCTGATAATTATTCATGAATACTATTATATATATATTATAATGTACGTGATAACAAGTTCACAATTTATGTTCATTTCCCTTCATGTAGGTGCGCCATTTTGTGATGAGCGCATCAAGGTCGGCAGGCAATGGCGAGTTGAAATCAAGTTGCTCACCTGTGACGGGATGTCTGAATCCCAGCGTCTGCGCATGGAGTGCCTGCCGTGGACACACCTTAAAACAGTTGTTGACAAAAGCCTTGTAGGTGGCACTTCTCTCTCCCCGTAGGATTTCCGTACCTCCATACCGCTCATCACCGAAGAGCGGATGTCCGATGTGCCGCATGTGTGCCCTGATCTGATGGGTCCGTCCTGTCTCCAGCACACATTCCACGAGAGTGACGTATCCCAGTCTTTCCATCACCCTGTAGTGTGTGACGGCCGGTTTACCGATCTCCGAATCCGGAGGTGTGACCGTCATCCTCAGCCTGTCTTTAGGATCGCGCCCGATATTACCCTCGATGCGTCCGGTATCCTCAGTGAGGTTTCCCCACACCAGCGCCACATAACTGCGGTGTGTGGTCTTATTGAAGAACTGCAGTCCGAGGTTGCTTTTGGCCTCTGGTGTCTTGGCCGCCACGAGCAGTCCTGTGGTATCCTTGTCGATGCGGTGAACGAGTCCGACCTCTGGGTCGTTGGGGTCATACGCTTTCATGTCGCGCAGATGCCATGCGATGGCATTGACAAGCGTGCCGGTAAAGTTGCCACATCCAGGATGCACCACCATGCCAGCCGGTTTGTTGATGACCATCAGTTGGCTATCCTCATAGACGATGTCTAGCGGGATGTCCTCTGCCACGATGGACGTCTCGAAACGCGGTCTGTCGAGCATGAGCGTTACCACATCACCAGGCCTCACCTTATAGTTGCTTTTGACAGGCCGGTCGCCCACGTGGACGAAACCGGCGTCGGCCGCCTTCTGTATGCGGTTTCGGCTGGAATGCTGCAGTTTCTCGCACATATACTTATCGACGCGCACGGGCACCTGTCCCTTGTCGACGACAAACCTGTAGTGCTCATAAAGTTGGGGGGAGTCGTCCTCCAGTTCTTCCAAATCCAATAGCGTCTCGCTCATGCTGCAGAAGGAAGATTTGGGATTACTCGGATTTAGCGGGAGCCGGCACGTTGCCAGAAGGGATGGCCGGGGTATTCGACACGGTGGGAATATCAAGCGGTTTGACCACGGTCGACACATTGGTGGGAATGGCATTCTCTTCAGCGGCATGCTCCTCTCTCACCTCTGTCTGTCTTCTGTAGTGCTGCCTTGTACGCTTTGGCTCCTCCACTTCTTCCTCTTCTTCTCCGAAGTAGTAATTGTTGCTGTCGATATAGGTGACCGCCTCGTTCATATCGCGTCGTCCGTCACCCACCTGCATGATCAGCATGTCCTCTATCGACACCCGGTCGCCGGCGGCAAGTTGCTTGCCCTGGCATTTGATACCATAGACCCATTCCCGCTCCCCGGGGATATATTCCGGCTCTCCCACCTGGAAACCGAGGGCCGACAGTTTCGACTGTGCGTCACGCATGGAACTGTTGTCGATGACATCGGGCAACGGTCTTCTTGGTATCGATGGTGCGTTGATTTTCACGTAGACCATGCGCCCTGGTTTGACGATATCTCCCTCGAGCGGTGACTGTTCAAGGATGCAGTCAGGCGGCAGCGTCTTGACATAGTCTGTATCACTGACGACGATGTTGAGATGCACTTTGTCGAGCATATCTTCAGCATCGTTGTAGGACTTGTGGAGGATGGATGGCACCTCCACAGTCTGTCCGTGGTGGGTATAAAGGTCGAGACCATATTTGAGTCCGAGGATCAGCAGCAGGACGATAACAGCCATCGCCAGCAAGTTGAGCCATATATACGGACTTAATACCTTTTTAAAGAAATTCTTTGCTGTCATGTACATTATTCTTTACGCGTGCGGGGAGACACGTCACTATAAAATGCAAAGATACGACGAAACGGCCTAACTTCAAAACAAAATGCCGTTTTTTTGGCTTTTGTCTTTTGTCGGGTGTGTGATTGTGCCGTTTACTGATCCCGAGAAGGAACTGTAGACCATTGCGAGGCGCCAGCCTGCATGATCGTTCAAGGCCAAAAAAAACAGGAAAAAGCCTTGCCCCTTCCTGCTCTTGTCTTTTAGGATGTGCTTACTTTCCGTGATGCTCATCCGATACCGTCAACTTCTTGCGGCCTTTAGCGCGGCGTGAAGCCAGCACTCTACGGCCGTTTTTGGAGGCCATTCTCTCGCGGAAACCGTGCTTATTGACTCTCCTGCGGTTGTGGGGCTGGAATGTTCTTTTCATCTTGCTTGTTATTTATTTGTTGATATTTCTCACTTTGGGCTGCAAAAGTACTCATTTCTTTTTGAATCACCAAGAATTTATGAGAATTTTCACTGATAATGATATGTTTTTTCAATTATTTGCTTACCTTTGCACCATAAATAAGTGCAAATACATCACAACAATCCAAGAATAAGACAATGATTAAATCACAAGACATCAAGAAAGGCACTTGCATCCGTATGGACGGCAAGTTGTATTTTTGCATCGATTTCCTGCACGTGAAACCAGGAAAAGGTAACACCATCATGCGCACCACATTGAAAGATGTGGTAAGCGGCCGCGTGCTGGAGAAGCGTTTCAACATCGGCGAGGCACTGGAAGACGTCCGCGTGGAGCGCCGTCCCTATCAGTATCTCTATCTGGAGGGTGAAGATTTCATTTTCATGAACCAGGAGACCTACGACCAGATTCCCATCGCCCGTGATCTCATCACCGGTGTAGACTTCATGAAAGAAGGCGACGTGGTGGACGTGGTGAGCGATGCCGACACCAACACCATACTCTATGCAGAGATGCCTGTGAAGACCATCCTTCGCATTACTCACTCCGAGCCAGGTATAAAAGGTGACACAGCCACCAACGCCACGAAACCCGCCACCCTGGAGACCGGTGTTGAAGTACGCGTGCCGCTGTTCGTGGATGAGGGCGACCTGATCCAGGTCGACACCCGCGACGGCAGTTACCTGCAGCGTATGAAGGAATAATCTCCTCGATGAAGGCCGGACGGCACTCCTGGCATCGGGCGCATTCGCCTTGCCCGAGGATGTCGTCCGGCCTTTTCCTTTTTCTCACCCCATATCAAGGCAGTTTCCACTCAGATGCGATATTCTATCATCGTGCCCGTTTACAACCGTCCCGACGAGGTGGACGAGTTGCTCGATAGTCTCACGCGGCAGACCTTCAAAGACTTTGAGGTGGTGATCGTGGAGGACGGTTCCTCCTCTCCCTGTCAGGATGTCTGCAAGCGATATGCCGACCGACTGACGCTCCGTTACCTTCTCAAGCGGAATACCGGCCCAGGCCTGAGCCGTAACTATGGTGCAGAACGGTCAAACGGAGAATATCTGATCATTCTCGACTCCGACGTGGTCCTCCCTGAGGGATATCTTGCCGCTGTGGAACAGGAGTTGTCGGCCACCGGTGCCGATGCTTTCGGCGGTCCCGACAAGGCCCATGCCTCTTTTACCGACATTCAGAAAGCCATCTCCTATTCGATGACGAGTTTCTTCACCACCGGCGGAATCCGCGGCGGCAAGAAGAAACTCGACAAATTTTATCCCCGCTCCTTCAACATGGGCATTCGTCGTGACCTCTACCTGCGTCTGGGTGGTTTCTCGAAGATGCGCTTTGGTGAGGACATCGACTTCAGCATCCGCATTTTCGAGTCAGGCAGCCGTTGCCAACTCTTTCCCACTGCGTGGGTTTGGCACAAGCGGCGTACCGACTTCCGCAAGTTTTTCCGCCAGGTGTACAACAGCGGCATCGCCCGTATCAACCTGGAAAAGCGTCATCCCGGCACAATGAAACTGGTGCACCTGCTTCCGACGGTCTTCACCGTCGGGGTGATCGCGCTGATCCTCATCTCCGCCGTTGGCCGCGCGATGATGTATTACGACGCCCCCCACTGGCGCACCTGGTATCTTGTGTGCGCCCTGCCGTGGATCCCCATCCTCTTATATTGTCTTCTCATCTTTATCGGCTCCAGCATCAGCAACAAGAGTCTGAAGGTGGGGCTGCTCTCCATCCCCGCCGCCTTTGTGCAACTCATGGGCTATGGTTTCGGTTTCATAGAAGCTTGGTGGAAGCGATGTGTGAGGAAGCAAGACGAGTTCACGGCTTTTGAGCACAATTTTTATAAATAGTCCTCCGTCCTCTTCCGAAGAAGCACCAGACAAGTCCCATGACCACCAAACTCAACATCAACCAATGGGCACCCGAGGACCGTCCCCGCGAACGGTTCATGCAACTGGGTGCCTCAGCGCTCAGCAAAGCCGAACTGCTGGCCATCCTTATCGGTTCCGGCACGCCCAAAGAAAGTGCCGTCGACCTGATGAAACGTGTGCTGAGCGACTGCGATGACAATCTGAATACCTTAGGCAAGAAAAGCCTGAGTCAGTTGATGGAATACAAAGGTATCGGCGAGGCAAAGGCAGTGACCATCCTTGCCGCCTGCGAACTGGGCAAACGCCGTTCGCTGGAGGAAGTGGCACGGCGCAAGGTCATCAACAATCCGACCGAGGTATACAACTACATGCATCCCATCATGCAGGACCTGGACCGCGAACAGGCATGGGTGCTGCTGCTCAACCAAAGTTTCAAACTCATCAAGGCAGAACAACTCTCGACGGGCGGCATCAGCGAGACCGCCGTCGACGTCCGCCAACTCATCAAAGCCGCAGTGCTCAATAACGCCACGGTCGTCGCCCTGGCCCACAACCACCCCAGCAACAACCCCAATCCCAGCAGTGATGACGACCGGCTCACACAACGGGTGAAGAAAGCCTGTGAACTGATGCGCCTCTACCTGCTCGACCATGTGATTGTGTGCGACGGCACCTACTACTCCTATCATGACCACGGTAGGCTATAGGCCCGTCAAAATAAATCTGAAAATATTTTGCATTCCGCCCTTCTTTCACTATTTTTGCAAAAGAATTCAAAAGGTCATCATCATGAACACAACTCCCCACACATCCGAAACACCCGGCAATCCTTCAGAAGCTGTCATGTCATGCGTCTCGTCATGGCCATGCCTGAAGAGCGGCATCCATTACAACTATCTGGTAGACTACCACTCCTATAATGGCTTTGGCACCTACAACCTATCGCCGGAGGAATGGGACAACCGTGAGATGATCTACAATTTCAAGAACAACTCCGAGCTCACCGACCCCATCTCTCACCGCCAGGCGATGACCAAGGCCATCGAACTGCTGTTGCCGTTATTGGAGCGCACTTTTGGCGATCGCCTTCCTCTGCTCACCCTGGTGTGCATCCCCGCCTCTACAGCAGAGAAGACCGCTGCCCGTTTTGATGAATTCTCACAACAAGTTTGCACCTCCACCGGCATGGGCAACGCCTATTCCCACATTCATGTGGTGGTGGATGGAGAATCCAAACATTTAGGTGACAGCCACCTGCCCCAATACTCCCTTGATGAAGACTTTTTCAAAGACCGTCTGGTATTGCTTTTCGATGACATTATGAGCACCGGCGGGAGCATCAGCGCCTTTGCCGAACAGATGTCGTCGACAGGTGCCAAGGTGGTGGCTGCCGTGGTATTGGGCAAGACGGTGGGCAGGCATAAAGACTGACAACAAAACCAACAGCATGACACAAGAAGAGAAGACCAAGATAGAGGAAAGGATCGTTGACGTGCTACGCACGGTTTTCGACCCCGAGATACCCGTCAACATCTATGACCTCGGACTGATATACCGCATCGAACTGCACGATGACGGCACACTTGATATCGACATGACGTTCACCGCTCCCTCATGTCCCCAGGCTGATTTTATATTCGAGGACGTGAGGCAGAAAGTAGAATCCGTGACAGGTGTCACGTCAGCCAACGTGAACATGGTGTTTGAGCCCGTCTGGGACCTGAGCATGGCCACAGAAGAAGTGAGGATGGAATTAGGTTTCGATTGAGCGATGAACAAGAACGTCTATTTTCTCTCCGATGCCCATCTGGGTTCGTTAGCCATCGACCACCAGCGCACGCAGGAGCGTCGTCTTGTGCGTTTTCTTGACAGCATCAAGCACAAGGCTGCCGCCATCTACCTTTTAGGCGACATGTTTGACTTCTGGGACGAATACCGCTATGTGGTGCCGAAAGGCTTCACCCGTTTTTTGGGTAAGTTGTCGGAACTCACCGACATGGGAGTGGAAGTACATTTCTTCACCGGCAACCATGACCTGTGGACCTACGGCTATCTGGAAGAGGAATGTGGACTTATCGTGCATTACCAGCCAGTGACGACCGAGATCTACGGCAAAGTATTCTATCTGGCCCATGGCGATGGACTTGGCGATCCCGATACCCAGTTCAAGTTGCTCAGGCGTCTTTTCCACAACCGCACCTGCCAAGTGTTGCTCAACGCCGTCCATCCCCGTTGGGGTATGTGGTTGGGCAAGACCTGGGCGAAGAAAAGCCGTCTGAAGCGTGCCGACGGCAAAGAGCCCCCCTATCAGGGAGAGGACAAGGAACATCTGGTGCTCTTCACCAAGGAATACATGAAGACCCACACCGACATCGACTATTTCATCTATGGTCACCGGCATATCGAACTGGACCTGTTTCTCTCTCGCAAGACACGCATGCTGATTATCGGCGACTGGGTGTGGCAATATACCTATGTGGTGTATGACGGCGAGCATCTCTTCCTGGAGGAATATGTGGAAGGCGAGAGCCGTCCATGATCCCTCCCATCCTCTGAAGTAGACAAGATTCCAAAAAAAAGATAATATTTTAAAAAAAACGGCCGTCATTGCTTAAAAACTGACGGCCGTTTCAAGTTTTGCATTATCTTTGTCACCGAGGACAGACGATGTCTCTGCAAAAAACATTCATTCAAACCCATTCAAACCCATTATTTCATTATCATTATGAGAAAAATCATCATATTCACCGTTTTCACGCTGTTCACCTGCATGTCGGCAAGTGCGCAGATGACCAAGAAGGAATCCGGCAACGGCCCTTTGAAGGACCGCGTATCGAATTTCTGGAACAAGACCAAGAAATCCCTCGACAAGATCGTGGATAAGGTGTCCGACGATATTGCTTCTGATGCCAGCGGTCTCCGCTTTGTGAAAGGAAAATATTACATGAACGTCTACGACAAGAATCTCTATAAAGGCGATGATGCCGGTCAACTGCGCGACCTATGCTTGAAAGAGTTCATGGCCAAATATCCTTCTGTACCCGTGCAGTCGTGCGTGATTCCACAGACCGAATGGCTCACCGAGACCGAAGAGATCAGTGGCGAGGTGAAGGGATATGTGCAGACTCTCTACTGCTACATCATCGGCAAAGACGGCAATGAGGGATTCATCAACGCTAAGTTTGAGTTTGAGCGCCACAAACCCGTTGGCGGACAGTTTACCAACACCCGTGAGAAATGGCCTCTATGGATCCGCACCGATATACTCACTCATGAAGTGATGGACCATCTGACGAAAAAGCAATAAGACACAACAGATATGGGATTTCTAAAGACTTTATTCGGTGGCAAGGATGAAAGCCCCGAGGAGAAACGCAAGAGAGACGAGGCACGCCAACTCGACATGCTCAAGACCGACGGCATACGTGCGATACACATCGGGAAATATGATTATGCCATCAAATGTCTCACCAAAGCCTTGGAGATGAGCGACGAACTGGAATTACACGACTACCTGTCGCAAGCATACATCCAGAACGACCAGTTGCGCGAGGGTTTCGGGCAGTTGCAAGTTCTTGCCGCAGCCCAACCCGAGAACATCCAAATATTCACCACGATGGCCAAGGTGGCCTATATGATGGAAGACTACCAAGCCATGAGTGATGCATGTGAGAAGGCCACGCTCCTCGACAAGGACAACGCCGAGGTGATGTTTCTCTATGCCCGTTGCTCCTTAGGACAAGGCGACAAGGTGAACGCCGTTGCCATGTTGACCAAGACCATTCTCCTGGATGAGAATTTCCATGCGGCCTATCTTGACCGTGGTGACACGCTTCTAAAGATGGGCGATATCGAGGGAGCCAGTGAGGATGCCGACCACCTGATGACAGTTGCTGATGGAGCAGAAGATGTGCTGTTGCTCAAAGGCAGGGTGCTCCTCGCTCAAAACAAGCCCTCAGAAGCAGCCGACATCTTTACCCGTGCCATCGAAAACAATCCCTTCTGCACGGCTGCCTACCGTGGCCGCGGCACAGCGCGTCTCACACTGGGCGACAAGGAAGGAGCTGAGAGCGACATGCGCCAGGTGCTCGAACAAGACCCTCATGCCTTGGACGACATCAACGGACATTTTTCTGCCCAGGGCAAAGACTGACCAGGCCATAGGAGAAACCAGGAAAGCCAGGAGAAAGTAGAAAGAGCTAGAAAGCTCTAGGAAAAGCTAGAAAGCACATCAAAAAAAGCAGGAGTTTCTCCTGCTTTTTTTGATTGATATAAGAGAGGTTGCTCTTGATATAAGAGCGGTTGTGATTGATATGAGAGCGATCAGTCTTTGGTAAGACCGTCGACCACCTCTTGCGCATTGTCGTTGAGGTTGATGTTGCGGGTGGTCTTAGCCTCGATAGAGCCAGCACGCATGATATCAGCCATGTCGACACCTGTTGCAGAACGGATGACATCGAATGCCTGTTTGATCGCCACCGGCACGTTGCCCGACATGGATGAGATGCCCCCTCCGTCACTACTGTAGATATTGACATCCTTAATAGAACTGATCGGTTTGGCCACATTCTCCACAATCTGCGGCAGCACTTCGATGATCATCTGCACGACAGCCGCATTGTTGTATTTCTTGTAAGCCTCCGCTTTTTTGTCCATGGCCTGTGCCTCTGCCTCTCCCTTTTTCTGGATGGCATAAGCCTCTGCCTCTCCCTTGGCCTTGATACCCATAGCCTCCTGTTCCAAACGGTATCTGGCAGCATCAGAAGCGGCATTCTGAGCCAGTGCCTGCTGCTCAGCCTCATAACGCTGTGCCTCAGCCACACGCTTGCGCTGCTCAAGATCAGCCTCGGCTTTTTTCTGAATCTGATACTTATCGGCATCAGCCTGTTTCTCCACCTGCGCCGAGAGTTGGTTGATCTTGATCTCAATCTGCTCCTTGGAGAGCACCTGTTCGCGGCGTGTCTTTTCGATCTCAGCCTCCACGGTCTTCACGTTGATGGTCTTCTGCTGTTCCTGTTGTTGGATGGAGTAAGCTGCATCAGCATCAGCCTGTGCGGTGTCGGCCTGCAATTTGAGGGCCGCTCTCTTGAGCGCCAATTCATTATTTTTGATGGCGATAGCCGTGTCGGCATCCACTCTGGCAGCGTTTGCCTCCCTGTCGGCATGTGCCACCTCAATTTTCACGTCACGCTCCGCATTGGCCCTGTTGATCGATGCATCCTTCTTGATCTTGGCCGTATTGTCGGCACCGAGGTCATGGATCAGTCCCTCACGGTCGGTGACATTCTGTATATTGCAACTGATGATCTCGATTCCCAGTTTGCTCATGTCGGGCGACGCTTTCATCATCACCTGGTCGGAGAATCCGTCACGGTCAGTGTTCAGCGAGCGCAGGTCGAGCGTACCGATGATCTCACGCATATTACCCTGGAGGGAATCCTGCAGTTGCTCCGCGATCTCCACAGGCGACATGTTGAGGAAGTTTTTGGCAGCCAGTCTTGTTCCCTCGGATGTAGGTGTGACACGGATTTTCGCCACGGCATCGACATCTACGTTGATGAAGTCATTGGTAGGCACACTCTCCTCGGTCTTGATATCCACGGTGATCTGTCCGAGATACACTTTGTCGAGACGCTCGAGGAAAGGAATGCGGAATCCGCCCGAGCCGATGAGCACACGTGGTTCCCTGCTCAATCCAGAGATGATAAACGCATAGGATGGCGGAGCCTTCACATAAGAGATACCGATGAAAAACGCCAGAAAGAGCACTACGGCGACAATGATCATGATGATGAAAGAATCCATATTACCAAATAATTTAGTTACGCAGCACAGAGAATCTGTTGTCGTGAGCCGTGGCAAGCCACTGCCATTGATCAAGCCATCTTGGAAACTTCGCCAGCCCTGTGCTGCCCCCAACCAGCCCATTTCCTTCTGGCCTGTACCTGAGCCCCCACATCTGCCAGAGAAATCAGGGGAATCATGTACATAGACAAATATAATAAAAAATTTTGAAACCACCATACATTTTCGTCACTTTTTTCATATTTTCCAGTTCATTTTTACTACATTTGTCATCCCCAATCATTCTTTGGTTGGCCATTCTCGTATTGACACTTTATCTTATTGAAATCTTATCGCATTCACACCTTATTTTATTATAATAAAGAAGACCCAAATGATGAAAAAGATGAGCTATAGAGCAACCTATTGTCTGATAGCCTTTCTGATGATCACCTTGAAAGGCAACTGTGTGACATTGGAGACCACATCAACCCTCAAGATTTATTATCCAGATTTTTCACGGATAGACCTGGTATGCGGTCAGATGCCGTCGGTATCCCAAAAGGAGGTGGAGTTTTGCTGCGAGGCGGCTTTTACTGGCGAGTTACTGACCGAGTTTAAGCATCTCAACATTGCAGACAATCATATCTGTCATGGTGTGATGAAAAAAGGTTACCGTTGCAGAGCCAACACAGGTGGTTTTGTCTGGGGCGAGAAAGGTTGGCGTTTTATGCTCAAATCCGACTTCCCTACATCTGCCAACGGCTGGCATTCCGGTTTCTGCCAGTTGCTGATCATCAAAGACGGTGCCCCGCGCGCCATCTCCAGCAAGATGCGTTTGAAAAGGACCATCTACAGGGCCTTGTGTGAAAAGGGCGGCCGTATCTGTATCATCGAGGCAAAGAAGTCGATGACCTATGAAGCCTTTGTGAAGAGTCTGGTAGCCTATCAGGTGAAGCATGCGCTCTATCTTGATATGGGAAGCGGCTGGAACTACGCCTTCTATCGTGATCAAGAAGGTCATATCATTGAATGTTTTCCAGAAAGCAAATTATCTCCCAAATTCAGATACCGGACCAATTGGATTACTTTTTATAAGAATGCATGAAAATCCACTATAAATGATTTTTTTTCCCATTTTTTTTGGCCGTATTAATGATATGTACTAAATTTGTGGCCAATTAATTACTGATATCAACAATTTTTGTTGTATTTTTGAAAAAGAGAAAGTTTGAGAGAGGCTGATGTAATCATCTGAAAGATGCGGCATTCGGCCACACTTTATTTTCGTATCATCATTTCCATTGAATCAATAGACTATTCAATCTAAGAAAGAATATTATTATCAATCTATAAAAAGGATTCTTATCTTTTAATCTATAAAAAGAAGCTTATGAGAAAGTGGTTTACTCTATCTATTTTTCTGATATTGGGACTGACAAGGTTGGATGCCCAGGATTTTCCACTCCAATTTCAAGATGAGCAAGGCAACGTCATTGCCGATGGTACCATTTTGACACTGAACACCCCCCTGATAGAGGAGGATGATTTTGGCGGTGGTTTGCTCATTCCCTCAGGTCTTTATGTGAAGAACACCTCTTCCTCCGAAGTAATCTGCGGATCTGAGTACTCCATCACATCGATCAGCAATGGTGTGATCCAGACCTGTTTCCCATCCAACTGCATCCAGCGTAGTCAACGGGGTTCCTGGTCCTCTGAGACCGGCACGATGGCCGCAGGTGAGAACAAGAGCATCCAGACAGAGTGGATTCCAGTGGATGCCGGTCAAGCCGACATGGATTATCAGTTGGTGAAATACAAACTCAACCCGGTGACCAAGAAATACGTTGTCGATGGTCACGGTCCGAAGATCACAATGAAGTTTGTCTATGATCCCGCCATGATTCATGAGATAGATCATCATGCCGGCGCCATTAGCCGTGTGGATTATTTCACCCTCGATGGCCGCCGTGTCATCCTTCCCGCTCATGGTCTGTATGTGGTGAAGACGGTCTATGTCAATGGTGCCGTGAAGACGACCAAACAGCGTTTCTGACACGCAGGTACAGCATTTCAAAACAGAATCTTTTCAGTAACGGTGCCAGCCATGAGGCATGGTGATGGTACTATTGTTTGTTTTAATATCAATTCACATGAAAAAATTTACTCTTTTCTTGTTGGCTGTTTTCCTCGTGACAGCCACCAGCATGGCTCTACAGCCAGCCAAGACACTCTCCAAGGAGCGTGTGTCAGGATTGTCTCTCAAGAAAACGACAGAGACCAAGGCCACTCTATCAAAGGCTTCCAAGCAACGTTTGTTGAAGGCCGACCGCCTTCGTGCTGCCCGTGAGGTGTTTGCCAAGCAGAAAGCATCCCAGAAATCCAATGGAGCAAACAAGGCCAAGCAGATCGCCAAAGACATGATCGTTGACCAACCCGCCGGCACATTGGTCAATTACGCTCGTAGCGGTTTTGCCTATTACTACATGTTCAGCATTTACAGCACCAATTTCTCTGGTGCCATGGGTAATGTAGTATTTGGCGAGGGTAACGAGGTGTATATTAAAAACATCATCTCACAATATGCCACTGGCGCATGGGTAAAGGGTACCATCGATGGCGCCAACATCAAAATACAGTTCCCCCAGCAGGTTCTTGACTACGATGGCACACCTTACTATGCCATGATGTTGGGTTATGACGCCGGTGAGCAATGGTTTTTGCCTATCGAGGACCAGACCCTCACGCTGAATTATGATGCCACTACCGGTGCCATCACGACCGATCCCAATTCAGATTTCGGTTATGGCAATACCGTTGTCGCCCTCTGCGAAGCCACTGGCGATTGGACAGGTTATGCCGATTGGAACATGTCATTCACCAAGGTTACCGACACGCCCGTCGTAGCTCCTGAAGGTCTGGAGACCTCTTCTTATGCCCTCTCTGCAGAGGGTTACGAAGGATCTATTGCTGAGGTTGGCTTCAGCGGTAACGACATCTATGTGAAAGGACTTTACAAAGACTTACCCGATGCATGGGTGAAGGGAACCATTGATGGTGACAAGGTTTATTTCAAGAGCGGCCAGTATTTTGGAGCAGATGAAGAAATCGGTTATCATGTCTATCTCCTTTCTGCTATTGCTGAGGAAGCCTACGATGATTATTACGAAGAGTATTACACTGAGTACACGTTGTCAAACGATGACATTGTGTTCGACTTCGACCCTGCCAACAAGACACTCACCAACAGTTCTGCCTTCCTCATCAATGCAGGCAAGGATGTGGTTTACTATGTCAACGGCTTCAACAAGGCTTCCCTCACACCGTTTGTTGAGGTGCCTGCTACCCCAGCCACCCCTGTGTTTACGGATCTGTATGAGGCTGGTTACACCTATTATCTGTACGGCTATGGATGGGGATACTTCAGTTTCGACCTTCCCACCGCTGATGCAGAAGGCAACTATATTGTCCCAGAAAAACTATTCTACAAACTTTATTATAAAGTAAACGGAGAGGTGAAGCCTTACGTGCTCACCTGTGACATCTACACAGAGATTGACGAACCGGAAATGACAGAGATTCCTGTCAATTATTCCGAAAATTGGGATATCTACCGCGATGGCGTCAACACCACCATCTACTATCATGTCATCGGTCCGGAGGCCTTTGGTGTCCAAGCCGTTTATTATGGTGGCGGTGAGGAGCACAGTTCCGATATCGCATGGATTAATGTAGAAGAAATCGGTGCTGAGATCCAGCCAGAGGCAGCAACGCCAGCATATCCTGAGGTTGATCCTACCAATGTAGGAGGCAGCATTGACTTTGGTTACTATACCGGCGAACAAGACTTAAGCTCCTTCGGTGACCAATTGACAGAGACCTACAACGTGGCCATCAAACTGCAGGATCCCGCTCTCGAGGGAACCCATATCGACGCCATCACCTTCCCGCTGATGAATACTGAAAATATGAGCAACGTGTCTGTCTTCCTTACCAGCCAGTTGCGCGTAGAGGACGGTAAGAACGTGCCCGACCTGATCAAAATTGACGTGCCTTCACCAGAAGCAGGTTTTGTCACTGTAAACCTTGAGAAGCCCTACGTTATCCCTGCAGGTGGTGTCTATGTAGGCTATTCGTTCGATATCGACGAGGTATCCGACGAACTCAACCAATATCCTATCGCAGTGATGGAGGGTGTCAATGATGGAGGTTTCTGTATCCAGACATCAAGATGCTTCCTCAAGTGGATGGATATCTCGGAGATGTCAGGAGCTACCGCAGCCATCCAGGTGACCGTCTCTGGTAAGACCGTAGCAGACAATGCCGCTGCCACCGCTGCCGGCGAGAAACTGTATGTAAAGACAGGTGAGCCCTTCGAGGCCGTGATTCCTATCATCAACCATGGTGCTAAAGGCGTGCAATCAGTAGATCTGGAATATGCTATTGCCGGTCAGACTGGTTCAAAGCACATCGATCTCACCGAGCCCATCAATGGTTTCTTCGGTCTGTCGAGTGATATCGCTCTCCCACTTTCCGCTATTGCAGAAGACGGAAACTATGAACTCACTGTCAAAGTGGTCAAGGTGAATGGTGAAGTGAACAATGATGCCGCCGCACAAGCCATTACAGAGGTTATCTCACTCTCTACCGTTCCTAAGAAGCGCACACTGATTGAGGAGTATACCGGCACATGGTGTGGTTATTGTCCTCGCGGTATGGTGGCACTCGAGCATTTAGCAAAGGCTCATCCCGATGACTTCGTGGCCATCAGTTACCACAATGGAGACCCGATGGAGATTCTTCCGTCATCTAATTTCCCATCAGCTATTCAGGGTTACCCATCAGCTTGGATTGACCGTGTAGAGGAAGTGGATCCTTACTATGGCACTGGATCAGAAGCACTTTATATTGTGAAGGATCTCCAGCGCCGCAACAAGGTCTTCGGCCAGGGAAACATCGAGATCACAACCGAACTGAGTTCTGACAAGAAGTCTGTCGACATCTTCACAGAGGTGACATTCCCCTACAACATCAGTGACAACAAGTTTGCGTTGGAGTATGTGCTCGTTGCCGACGGCCTCACCGGTGCTGCAGGAACCGAATGGGATCAGACCAACTACTATTCAGGAGGCTCATTGGGCGAAATGTCTGGTTTCGAAGCTGCTGAATCAACCATACAAGGTATGACATTCAACGATGTGGCTATCGCCATGTCCAGGATCGGCGGTATCCCTGGCAGTCTGCCCGTAGAAATCAAGGGTGGTGAGGCCATCAAGCATTCATTCTACTTTGATTTCGCTGATGTTGCCAACACCAAATTTGAACCGATCATCCAGGATGTGAACAAACTCCGCGTGGTGGTGCTTCTCGTTGACACAACAACAGGCGAGGTGGTCAATGCCAACAAGGTGAATGTGGGTGATGCCACAGGTATCGGCACCATCGCAGGTAACCAAGCCGACAACAGCATCGTCGAGGTGTCCTACTACGACATCAGCGGCCGCCGCATCAATACTCCTCAAAGAGGTCTCAACATCATGAGCGTGAAGTATGCTGACGGCACCCAGAAGAGCGTCAAACTCTTCCGTTAAGATCATTCTCTCATCTGTTATATGAGCAACAGGGGCGGCACCCATCAGGATGCCGCCCTTTTTTAACCCTTTCATCCCAATATTTATCCTTTACCATCATGACAGCCCAAGAGATCATCCGCCACATAGAGGCCCTTAGAGATGACGAGCAGCGCCAGGTGCTCATGCGTTTTTTCAAGACCCGCCCCGGTGAATATGGCGAGGGAGATGAGTTTTTGGGCATCAAGGTCCCACAGATACGCGAGGTGGTCAAAAAAACAAGCACGCTGTCGCTTTTGGAAGTTCCCGAATTGCTGGTGAGCCGGTGGCACGAGGTACGCTTGTGCGGATTTCTCATCATGGTGGACCAGTTTGAGAAGCAAGCCAAGAAACGGTTGATCCACGAAGAGAAAGCCATCAGCCGTCGCGATGAGATAGTACAGCAATATTTGCAATATGCCCGGCATGCCAACAACTGGGATCTTGTCGACCTCTCTGTGCCTAAGATTTTAGGACACTGGCTGCTCCTGCCCACCATGCTATATGGTAAGGTAGGCATCCACGAAGATGAAAAACGTCACCTGCTCGACCAGTTGGCTCAAAGCGACAACCTGTGGTTGCAGCGTATGAGCATCGTCTGCACATGGAAGACCACGCAGCAGGGCGATCCCTCATGGTGCTTACGCTATGCTGAGATGCACCTCCACCATCCCCATGACTTGATGCACAAAGCCGTGGGATGGATGCTCCGAGAGATGGGCAAACGCGTGAGCATGGACCTGCTGCGTGATTTCCTCCGGCAGCATTTTCATGAGATGGATCGCACGGCACTCCGTTATGCGATTGAGAAAATGCCTGACGAGGAGCGCCAAATGTGGATGAACAGATAGCGTGACTATTTTTTTTGATAGTTTGCATTTTGTTAAATAATGAAAATAAACAGTCTGGTTATCATGATTCTTTTGCAATTATGGTAACTTTGCAAATCAATTAAAAACAGGTAAAAAGTTGAACAAAGACTAATCAACCGCACCAATGATACACTCCTGGCGATCCCTGCTGACACTGTCTCTACTGTTGCTCCTGCCTATGGCCATGAGCGCACAACAACTGGAGTTCAGTCATCCTCATGGTTTTTATACTGAGCCCTTTGTGCTCACCATCACCCAGCAGGATGGCCAGCCAGCTGATGGTCTCGATATACACTACACCCTCGACGGCAGTTGGCCCACCACCAACAGTCCACGCTACCAGCAACCGCTAACCATCAACGGAACCACCATCCTCCGTGCGGCAGTAGTCACCGCCGACACTATCGGCACAGTGACCACCGCCACCTATCTCTTCACCGCAGATATTCTCCGGCAGAGCAATTCTCCAGCAGGATATCCCAAGGAATGGGGTGCCTTCACGACCATCTCAGGCACGGCGAAGGCCGACTACGAGATGGATCCGGAGATGACAGGCGACAAGCAGTTGGCAAAGAAGATAGTCGAGGGGCTGACCGACCTCCCCGTGCTCAGCATCGTGACCGACAAAGACTATCTGTTCAGTCATGAATGTGACTCCGTGAGAGGCGGCATCTATATCTTCACCGGTCCCCCCGTGGGCGATCCCACCGGACATGGTTGGACACGCCCCGCCAGCGTGGAACTGTTTGGCGGACAACAGCAACACGATCTGAGCACCGATTGCGGTCTCCGACTTCACGGTGGTCACGGGCGGCTGGCAGAGAAAAATCCCAAGCACTCTTTCCGTCTGGTCTTCAAAAAACAATATGGCCCTTCCACGCTGAATTATCCCATTTTCGGCAGTGACGAGCCATCACAGTTCAACCAACTCGTGGTGCGCTGCCATTTCGGCAACTCATGGCAGCATTGGATGGACAGCGGCCGGCAGAAAGCCCAGTACACCCGCGATGTGTGGGCACGGCGCATGCTGCGGAAGATGGGGCACACCAGCGTCAATGCCCTCTACGTCAATCTGTTTCTCAATGGCATGTATTGGGGACTCTACAACGTGGCAGAGCGTGTTGACGATCTCTTTGGGAAAGATCACCTCGGAGGTAAGAAAAGTGATATCGACGTCATCAAGATCGAAGAAGACGGCGGCAATCATATCGAAGCATCAGAAGGTAGTCTGGATGCCTGGGACCAGTTGGCAGATATGGCCGCCAAGGCTGCCGACAACACCTACTACCAGCGTCTGCAAGGCCATCTCCCCGACGGCAGTGATGATCCACAGCAGGAAGCACTCCTCGACATCGACCATTTCATCGACTACATGCTCATCAACCAGTATGGCGGTAACACCGACTGGGACCACCACAACTGGTATGCCATCCGTCGGCGAGGAGCCGACAGCCAAGGGTTCCGTCTTCTCTGCTGGGACTCGGAACAACTTTTTGAGAACGTCAAGGAAAACGTACTGAGCAAGAACAACGGAAACCGTTTTCCAACAGGCATTTTCAACAACCTGATGAAAAACGATTATTTTGCCTTACGCTATCTGCGTCGGGCCAAAGTATTGCTGGCCGATGATGGACTGCTCGGCCAGGAATCCGTGGTCGAACTGTGGGATAGCTTATACCACCACATCTCCAAAGCCATCTATGCCGAAGCAGCCCGTTGGGGCGATTACCGCCGTGACGTGCATCGCTATTCCTCAGCAGGAGAACTCTATACCGTCGATGGCCATTACATGACTGAGCGCAACAGACTCCTCAACGAGTATTTTCCCTACCGCTCCCAACGGGTGCTCTCCAATATCAGCAGCATCGTGCATGTCGATGACTGGGAAGTGCCGGAGGAATGGACACAGCTCACGGCATCAATGTTTCATGAGTGGGATGGCAGTGGAGCAGATGCAAGTCCCCTCGACAAGACCGTCAACGTGGATTGGAACATGGGTGTCGATGTGGGCAGCGGCGGTGCCATCGCCGGATTTGTCAATGTCGACCAAAACTGTTTCGCCGACCTCCAAGGATTTGGAAAGCTCGTGCTCAGAGGAACAGGCGGCAGACTGCGCATCCTTGCCAACAGGTTAGAGGCCCACGGCCCCTACAAACAAATCACCGTCACGTTTGACAGCAGCGACCCATATTGGGATTCCGACCTGGATGCCATCGTCTTCGACCTGTCGGATCTGAAGAGCACCCCCACCAATGAAGGCAAGACACGTAACGACAGTTTTGTGCACCTCAACGCCTTGAAAGTGGACTGGGGCAACACCGTCAACGTCAAGGCGGCCTATCTCATCCCATCAGCAGACGGTGTGGTGGCCATCCGTCCAACGCTGTCCGATGACGACAACTATTACAACCTGCAAGGTCAGCAGGTGACGCATCCCACACGCGGCATCTACATCCACAGAGGGAAGAAAATGGTCGTCAGATAAGTTTTATTTCAAATTACAACAAGGTTTGGGACGGCAATGCCGTCCCTTTTTTCTATTTTCCTCTTCTCAACCTGACAAACACATGGACGACATGGCTGTTGTCAACCTTTCGCTTCTCTATCTCGAAGTATTTGGAGCAAGACTCGATGAGCGGAGTAAGTTTCT
>JAEEGL012769385.1_pt1 | contig 46303 bp, 28 predicted proteins | sample 9134231 | NCBI WGS metagenome assembly JAEEGL01 (sample SAMN16246548, study PRJNA631951) | gut metagenome | biome: gut microbiome; feature: rumen; material: fiber-attached | host: Bos | place: Iran: Karaj | collected 2018-10 | reverse complement strand
TTACCGCCTACGATAGCCTTTTTGTTTTTAAGGTCATCAGGACATACCCAGTCAAGAGTGATGTTTGTAAACGGTGCCTGTGAACCCCAGCGGCTTGGTGTGTTTACACCATAGATGTAACTCTGGATGCACTGGCGAACCTGTTTTTCGTCGAGCTTGTCTGCACGGATAAACGGTGCAAGATATGTATCAAAAGATGAGAATGCTTGAGCACCAGCCCATTCGTTCTGCATGATTCCTAAGAAATTTACAATCTGGTTTACAAGTGTAGAAAGATGTGTTGCAGGGCTTGATGTAATTTTATCTGGAACGCCGCCTAATCCTTCCTGAATTAACTGACGGAGAGACCATCCTGCACAGTAGCCCGAGAACATAGAAAGGTCATGGATGTGGAACGCTGCTGTCTTGTGAGCTTCTTTTACTTCTTTTGAATAGATATTATTGAGCCAGTAGTTGGCTGTGATTGCACCTGAGTTATGGAGGATAAGTCCACCAAGAGAGAAGTTTACGTTTGCGTTTTCGTTTACACGCCAGTCACTCTGTCCAAGGTAGCCGTCCATCGTCTTGTTGATGTCGAGCATGAGGCTCTTTGCATCACGTACGGCTTCGTGTCTTGCGCGGTAAAGGATGTATGCTTTAGCAACGTCTACTTCCTGATTTTCGATTAATGCATTTTCTACAAGGTCCTGAATTTCTTCGATAGCAGGAATAGAGTGAGCTCTGCGACCTGCAAGCAGAAGTCTGATTTTTTCTTCTACGCAGTCGGTAAGAGTTTTTGCTCTTTCCGGATCCGGAAACTTTTCGATTGCTTCGATGGCTTTACCGATTGCCTTTTCGATTTTTGTCCTGTCGTACGGTACGACATCACCTGATCTTTTTACGACCGATTTAATGAAACTTTGAGTTTCTGTGTCACTTGCAGTGCCCAAAAAACTCTTCCACTCTGGAAATACAGATTGGTCACTCATTTCTGGTCCCCTCCCAATTTATTTACTTCGTTTATGAATTCATCCAAATTTTCAAAATGTTTGTAGACAGATGCAAAACGTATGTACGCAACTTTGTCTATCGTATTAAGCCTCGAAAGAACGAGCTCTCCAAGTTCAGAAGTCGTAATTTCGCGTGTTATACGGCCCTGCATAAATGCCTGGTCTTCTATTTCTGAGACGATAAGGTCTACCATAGTGGTAGCTACCGGACGCTTTTCAAGAGCGCGTTCGATACCCTTGGCAAGTTTATCCCTGTCAAAAGGCTGCCGTCTTCCATCGCGTTTAACAACCATAAAAGGTTTTTCTTCGATTTTCTCATGACTTGTAAAACGAAATCCGCATTGCAGGCATTCACGCCGTCTCCTGATGATTTCCCCTTCACCAAGAGTCCTTGACTCAATAACTTTGTCATCGTTGTTGCCGCAGTTAGGACATCTCATCGTCTTTTTTACCTTAGTACATATAGTGTTAAATGTGAATTAATGAAATTATACACCACTATATGTGATAGCACAAGCAAAATTTTTTAAGATGATATAAAAAAATTATTGTCCCTGATACAAATACTATAAAAATAAATAGTGTGAATGAAACCCATTCGCCAAGCATCATATATACAGTCTTTACGTTCTTATAAACCGGGACTTCGGCAGAAAGCCAGGCTTCTTTAAACAGAGGCAGGCTGTCTTTTATGCGTCCCTGAGGGTCTACTATTGCCGTAAAGCCTGAGTTTGTCGAACGTACCATAGTAGTCCTGAACTCTATTGCTCTGAACCAGCTTACTACAAAGTGCTGGTATTCTGCAGACTTTGTAAGGCTCCATGAGTCGTCCGTGATGTTTACGAAAACTTCTGCGCCGAGTTTTTTAAAGTTTGAATGAATAAAACCGAATGCGTCTTCAAAGCATATCGGGATGCATAGTTTTAAATTTTCGTTTTTGTTTGAGTTAAGCGGAATGGTAAAAACATTGTATGAGGATCCCGGTATCCAGCCGCTTGAAAATCCTACAAGTCTTTTTAAAACGCGGCGCACGATTTTATACTGCGTAAACGGAATGTGTTCTGCAAACGGAATGAGCTTTATTTTTTCGTAATGCATGTCACTTGAACCGTCTTTATCAAATAAAAATGCAGAATTTGAAAAACGAAGTTCTTCGAAATTTATCGTGTACGGGGCGCCGATTATCGTAGGGCAGCCTGTCTCTTTTATAAAAGGAATGAGCGGTCTGTCTGTCGGATATCTTGAGTAATGCGGTATTCCTTCCGGGAGAGGAAAGTGTAGTATTCCTTCGCTCCAGACTACTAAGTCTGGTTCAAGGCCGCGCTTTCGAAAGTCGGCGATTGCGTCAAGCGTGATTCTCTGTGAGTCGTGGATGTAAACTGCATCTTCCTGGACAAGCCATGGATCGTAGTTTTCCTGGATGAGGGCTGCGTTAAAACTCTTTACGGGTTTTATAGGCCTGTAGTACTGGAAAGCCCCGTAGACGAGCGAAAGCGCGAGGACAATCAGGACTGCCGCCACATTGTTAAAGTTAAGGCGGCAGGCTTCTTTAATGCATAGTTTAAAATTTAGAACAGCTGACTGCTTTTGAGTTGAATTCAGTTTAAAAACTTTTACTGCATCCAGTATGAACTCTGCAGCAGTGCCAGAAACGAGGCAGATGATAAATGTAAGACCTCGTACTCCCGTAATGTCTGTAATCTGGCTAAGAAGTTTTAATCTGTAGCATGACATCGGGAGTGTTCCCCATGGATACGAAAGAAAGCCCGTACATTTTGCGTATTCGAATATAGTGTAGACTGCGGCAAACCATAAAATGCGAGACTCACGGCGTGCAAAGCTTTTTTTTATTCTGTCAGAAAATGGATTAGGCTTCTGGACAAAAGAGGGCATAAAAAAAAGGATTGCGAACATAGCGTGTATGGCGCCTGTTCCTAAGGCAGATGCTCCGAGTGTAAAGATTGCAAAGTTCTTGAAGTTTGCAAGCCAGAAGCTTGTAAAAATGTGGGTAAAAAAGCACTGTATGAAGCACAGCAGGCATGAAACCTTGATAGATCTGGCTTGTTTTAATGCTATATAGTGCGGAATGAGGGTAAAAAAGCCTGCTAAAGGCAGCCCGAACATGAATAATTCATTTGGAATGCTCAAAGCAAATAATATAGAAGAAAAGAGTTCAAGAGCCATGAGTTTAAGGACTATTTTTAACTGCTTTCTGCCTTTCATACGCCTTATTATACAGGGGTTAGAATAATTATTCAATTAATTTGATTTTATGTAAATTTTAGGTTATAATAGGGAAAATATGTTTTGATGAGGCATGAGGCGGATGCCGGACTTGAGAAAACATTAACTTGAAACAGCCTAGATAAAATATAAAATTATGTAGTTGATTTCAAAAAAAAATGTATGGGATGTGGGAAAAGTGAAAGAAATATACGCGATTCACAAAAAGATATACGGTGAAGTTCCTAAAATCATGGTAGAAACTCCGGGGCGTTTTCATCTTCTTGGAGAGCATTCGTGGTTCTGTAAAGACAAAACAGTTTCAATGGCAGTAAATCTCCCGGTTTATATTGCAGTTTCGCCAAGAGAAGATGCTTCTGTATATTTTTATTTTCATCAGCTTAACGAAACAAAGAAAGCAGGACTTTCGACTTTAAAGGTAAAAAAAGAAGACCGCTGGGCAAACAGCATGAAGGCCATGATTTATGGTTATACATCAGGTGGTTTTGAAGTAAAAGGAATGAACTTTTCTGTCTATACCGACATTCTTCCTTCTGCAGGTTTTGGTATTACAACTGCTATCAAGGTCGGAACGGCTTTTGCAATAAGACAGCTTTTAAAGATTCCTTGTACGGATGCACAGCTTTTGCAGGTAATTGAACGCGGAAACAAACTCTTTTTGCATACAGGAAATTACATTGCAGACAACTACGCGGCATTATACTCAAAGCCGGGTAACTTAATCATTACTGATCATGCAACCGGAACTTATGATTATATTCCGTTTGATTTTAAGGATAAAAAGATTTTCCTTACGGACGCAAAAGTTCCACGCATTTCTATCTGGGATGAATCTACTATACAGGAACCGGAAAATGTTCTTCTTCTTGGAGATCTGCGCGAAAGAAAGAATAATGTTTACGGCGGCTGGATTTATGAACAGAGCGCTACAGAAATAAATGAAGTTCTTTCTGTAATTCCGGAAGATACAAAGAAAAAACTTCTCTATATTATAAAAGAACATCAGTATGTTCTTGATGCGCGCGAAGCGATCATTGCAGGAAAATTCGGTTCGTTTGCAAGATGCGTAAATCAGAGCCACGAAAATCTTCGTGACTTATACAAGCTTTCTTGTCCAGAAATTGACTGGATTTTAAAACGCGTAAATGAGCTTGAACCTAATCTTGAATATATAAGGGATCCTGTTACATGCGGAAGAATTACAGGAAAGGGTTTTGGTCGATGCCTTTATGCAATCATCAGAAAGGGCGATGTAGAAACTTATAAGAAAAAGCTTTCTGAATATGAGCGCATCTTTGGTTTTGAAACAGAGACTTACGAGGTAAAACCTGCAAAAGGAGCACACGTCGTAAGGAATCAGTAGCGGTAATTTGCAGGCGCATATTTGCCGGGAGTGCGAAGTTTTAGGGTGGGAAAATGAATATACTTATTACTAATGATGATGGTTACGGTGCATGGGGAATCGAAGCCCTTGTAGAAGCCGTTTCTAAAAAACATAATGTCTTTGTCATTGCTCCCGATGGAAACCGTTCGGGAAATTCTATGTGCATACATCTTTATTCTTCGTTCAAGCTTTATAAAAAAGGCGAGCAGAAGTGGGCCTGTGAAGGAACTCCTGCAGACTGCGTAAATGTTGCGCTCAAGGGGAATCTTTTAAATTGTAAGATTGATGCGGTTCTCTCTGGTATTAATAAAGGACAGAATATCGGAACGGATATTATTTACAGCGGAACCTGCGCTGCTGCAAAGGGTGCTGTTATTTTTGGGATTCCGGGAGTTGCGGTAAGCATGCAGCTTGCATGTGAAAACGACAGCGAATGGAATGACAGATCAAAGTGGCATTTTGAAAGTATTGCTTCTTTTGTTGCAGATAATCTTGAAAAACTGTGTTCACTCTGCCGCCCTGCATCCGGCGGTAAAATGCCTGATGAAAAATGCGCTTTTATAAATGTAAATGCCAGATCGCTTAAATCCTTTAAGGGTGTAAAGATTACTGACGTCTGCTTTAGGGAATACACCGATGATAAGGCAGAAATAAGTTTTAAGGACGGTTCTTCCGATACTGCAGAATGTGTTTTTCTGGGCGGGGAAGGAGAAAGTGACCAGAGGTCATATTCTGATTATCAGGCTTGTAAGGACGGCTATATTTCTGTCTCCCGCGTCATTGCAGAACCGTGCAGTGCAAATGATGATTTGAACCTTGATAGTATCGGGTTTTCGTTATAAAATATAAGTCGGGTGGAAAAATGGAACAAAGTAACAGTTTGCATGAGGGGGTTACTCTTTACAATCAGAAAAAGTATTCTGATGCCCTCGCTTTCTTTTTGGGACTTCCAGAAGATTCCTCAATTGACAATATAGAACTTGCATATTACATCGGCCTCTGTCATGCGAAGCTGGAACGCTATGATGATGCTCTCCTTTATCTTGAACAGGTTGTAACTTCGGGAAAGAGTCTTGACAGAATTTTACAGTGCAGGTTTTTACTTGCTGTAATCTATGCAATTTCTGGAAGACGACGCCTTGCAAATTTTGAACTCGAAAAACTTTTGGAAACAGGATACAAGACTGCGAGCGTTTATGCTGCGATTGCTTTTGTAAGCTGGGAACAGAAAGATACGCAGAAGTGTCTTGAGTATTATAAAAAATCTCTTGAAGCAGATGAAGATAATATTTCTGCGCTTAACGGACTTGGTTATGTTCTTGCAACTCAGGATAAAGATTTGACTCAGGCTCTGGGGTACTGTAAGAAAGCAGTTGAATACAGTCCAGACTCAGGCGCTTGTCTTGATTCTCTCGGATATGTTTATTACAAACTTGGTCTTTATAAAGAAGCAAAAAAATATTTTAAGAAAGCAGAAAAAAAACTGCCTGACAGCGAAGATGTAAAAGAGCATTTAAGACTTTTGGAAGAGGTTGAACACAAGCGATGAAAGTAAAATCTAAATCAATTGTTTTTTTATTTTTAATTTTTATTTCTTTTTCGATATTAAGTTCAAATGCGTTTGCAAAAAATCTTTTTGAAGATAAAGACAGTGATACAAAATATTCACGCTCAGCAGAAGCAGGTTTTGCAGAAGAAGAATTCAGAAGAGGTGTTCAGTCTTATTACCGCGGACTTTTTAATGATGCGATAAATCAGTTTGAAAGAGCACTTTCGTATCTGCCAGAAGAAAATCTCATAATCGACTGGCTTGGTAAAGCTTATTACAGAGCCGGAATGGAAGGAGATGCAATTAAACACTGGCAGTATGCAAAAGATGCAGGATACGGCGGACTTGTTCTTGATAATCGTATCGAGGTTGTGCGTGAACGCCGTGTTACCGGAGTAGATTCAAACTTAAACATAAGATATACCGAGACAGGAAGTTTTAGCGGAATAAATAAAGAAAACAAACTTCTTTTTAGTCAGCCGATTTCTGTTCTTCCTAATTATGACGGTACGATATGGGTTTTGACTTACGGCTCTAACGAGCTTCTCTTATTTGACATCAACGGAACAATTATAAAAAGAGTAACAGGTCCGCTTGTTGGTTTTGACAGGCCTGTTGATATCATGCGGCTCAATGACGGAGATCTTCTTGTATGCGAAAGTGCAGGCGACCGTCTCGCAGTTTTATCTGATAAAGGAAGTTTTAAAAAGTATATAGGAAAAAAAGGCCGCGGACTTGGTGAACTTGTTGGACCTCAGTATGCATGTCAGGATGAAAACGGAAACATTTACGTTTCTGATTTCGGAAACTCACGCATAACTGTTTTTGATAAAGAAGGAAACGGTATTTTTAATTTTGGTTCAAGAACAGCAGGCTTTGACGGTTTAAAAGGCCCTACAGGAATTGCATGCAGTGGCGAAAGCATTTATGTGTGTGACAGTGTAAAGGGTGCGATTTACGAATTTGACTTGAGCGGAAACTACAGAGACATGCTTGTAAAGGAAAAGACTTTTGATTTTCCGGAAAGCATGAAATTTTATGACGGTTATCTTATTGTTTCTGACAGAAAGCATGTAAGCACTGTAGAAACAGGAACTGGAATTGTTTTTGAAAACGCTTACATAGGAAATGCACCGTCAAGAATTACCTGTGCAGTTCCGGATAAAAACGGAAACATAATCGTAAGTGATTTTAAGACTAACGAAGTTTATATAATGGCAAAAATGTCAGAGCTTATCGGTGGCCTTTTTGTTCAGATAGAAAGAGTTTATGCAGAAAAATTTCCAGAAGTTACTCTTGAAGTGCGTGTTCAGAACAGGAAGAGACAGCCTGTTGTGGGCTTAAAGGCAGAAAACTTTTATCTTACAGAAGACAAGCGTCCATGCGGAAATGTAAGACTTACCGGTGCTGCTTCTGAAAACGAAAATGAAGATATTGTAATCGTAATCGACAGATCAATGTATATGGCAGATTATGATGAGGCACTTAATACTGCAATCCGTGAAATTGCTTCTAACATGCAGGGAGTAGGAAATATAAGCGTGATAAGCGCCGGACAGATTCCTGTAATTGAGTATCAGGGAAAGCCTGAAGGTCTTTTAAAATTGTCATCTAAGGCATTAAAGGCGCCTCTTTCGAAGAACACGGCATTTGATCTTTCTGTAAGGCTTGCAACAAACGAGCTTATCAATGCAGAACCTAAACGCGGAATAATTTATGTAACGCAGGGACGCTTTGATGAAGCTTCTTTTGCACGCTACGGAATATCTGATCTTACGACATATATGAATAATAATGGAGTTACTTTCTCTGTAATTCAGCTTGAAAATACTGGACTTGTTCAGGAATTAAATTACATGGTAAACAACGTTAACGGTAAGAGTTATTATGTTTATCGCCCTCAGGGTTTGTCATGTGTAATAAAGGATATGCTCGAAGTTCCTAACGGGCTGTATTCGCTCTCGTATACTTCGGTTCTTCCGACAGATTTAGGACGCGCGTTCTTACCTGTAGAGGTTGAAACTTACATCCTTAACAGAAGCGGTCGCGATGAAACAGGATATTTTTCTCCGTTAAACTAAGCTGAATAAAATAAATAAACTTTTGGGCTTTGTGCGGAACCTGGTTAGAATGTAAGTCTTCCGCCGATGCCTGCGCTGAACCCAAGCGTACAGATTTCGTCTCTTGTGTGCGTAAACTCTGATGCAAGGCTTGTATTTATGCTTATCTGCTTTGTAATCTGAATCTCAATTAAATGATTAAACTCGATTGACTGATACTGTCGTTTTTTTGCATCGGTAGAATTTGCAAGACTTGAAATTGCGTTAAAGTTGAGCGAGTCTGTTCTTAAAAGCTTTAAGCTTGAATAATCAAATTCGTCGTTAAAAAGCTTTATGAACTCGAGGAGTGGAGAAAAACTGCTCTTTCTTGTGTATTGAATCGTCGCCTTCGCATTCCAGTTTGAAACATCCTGGAACATAAACTGAACTGCGCTTCTTATTACGTCTTCATCGGTTTTATAGAAATTTGCCTGAAGGTAAGTTGAGTACTGCTGGTAAACTTCATCAGGATTATCTTTTGCAAATTTAAGCGCTGCATTTAATGAAAGGTTGTATTCATCGGATTTGCACCATTTAAATATCGGGTAGGCGCCGTCCCTTGAGAAAATGTTTACTGATGTATAACCGAGCGTAGATTTTACCTGGTATGTATCCGTCAGGTTTTCTGCTGCAGAGATGTCGCGCGCAAACGAGAACGTTGCAATGACGGGAACAAAGAGGTCGTATTTAGATGCAGAAAGAGGACGGCGCCATGCAAACTCATACAGCGCGTTGTACGAAGAAGATTGAGAAACTTCATCGTCCGAAAGGGGAATAGACGCAGAAGAATGCGGGCATGTGTCGTGAACTTTTCGTGCAAGATCATTGCTGAAAAGGTCGTAGAACGGAAGCGAAGTAAAGAAGTAGCTTCTTTCTGTCATCGAGCTGCACATCTTTTCTATGTCGCTTAAGTAAGTTCCGCCTTTAACGACATTTTCTATATTTGAACCTGTTTTTGCATATGTAAAGCTTAAATTCTGATCGCCGACTTTAAATGGGAAAACAAACTCAAGCTGTGTCATGTCAGAAAAAAGATTCTGTGTGCCTGAGGTGTATGTTGACCCCTGAGAAAAATTAACGCGCGGTGCAAAAGATGCAAACGGTGTGCTTAATGTATTGTTTATTATAAGAGAAGTGTTTCGTTTTGAAGCTGAAGGATTTCCGATCGAAAACTGTTCTCTGTAAGAATCTGCGTATGCATTAAAATAATCTGATGTGTCAATCGAAGGTGAATCAGATGAATAAGAGTTTATATTCTGAGAAGCTGCGGCATTGACAATTAAAGAGTATTTAAAGTCTGTTCCGCATGAAAAATTAAGTGAATCATTTATGTTGTGTGTAAGCGACCACGGATCAGAAGAGATTTTTGTCTGGGCGCGAAGTTCAAGCGGAATTTTGTAGCGGTTAAAATTGAGAGCTGCAGAATTTGCTTTTGCGGCCGTTTTATCATCTTTGTTTTCGTTGAACTCTTCGCTTAAAGAAAGAAAGCCTAAAAGCGGCTGTGTCGTAGAAACTGAGTGGCCTGCGCTTGTTATGTTGTGCTTTGACTCTGATGAGCGCCCGATACTGTTTGTAATCCTTAAAGTTGCAAGCGTAACGGCTGCATCTGCATTTCCAGAAAAGCCTGTTTTATTTGTAAAATCTGTGTCTGTGTAGACAGTTGAAATTACATCTGCATTTGCTTTAATCGATGCATCTTTTATGAGGGAAAAATCCTTTATCGTTACGATGTCACCCGGCTGTCTGAACTCTGTTTTAACCTGATCCTGTAAAATTACTTTAGGGCAGCTGTCAGAAAGATAAAGTTCATCAAGTAAAAATTCTCCAGAAGGATATAGCAAAGATGTATCATTGTCCTGAGTTTTTGCGACAGAATCTACTTTAACCTTTAATCTTACAGGAATTACATTTGGGTTAACGTAAACGGTACATCCGGAGATTTTCTGTCCGTCGATTTTTACTTCGCGGTTAAAACGGTTTATTTCAAGGTGGTGAATGCTTCCCGAAACGTTTCCGTTTGGAGAAATTATTCCGTCGTGGGTTATGTACTGCTTTAACTGGTCGGAGTTTATTTTTAAATCTACCGCAATTTCGCCGTTTTCATCTGCACCGGGTGCATTCCTGTCGAGGATGATTTCAAGCGGAATGTCATCATCAGAAACCAGAGGACCTGGTGCAGAACCTGTGTCGAGTACGTTGTATGAAAAATAAAGGTTAATCGTTTTGTATGTCGAAATATCAACTTCGCTAAAGTATTTACAGAGAGTGATTTTAGGATTTGTTATACGCGAAACATTCTGTGTATTCCATGTGACAAGCTGTGAGTAATTAGTATCATTGTTGAGCTTACTGAGTGAACTTGAATAAGTTTTTATCTGAGTAGTGCTTACAGAAAAATTACTGTCGGCGTTAGAGTAAATTCCCTTTGAAACTGCTTCGAAAGGACCTGCATAAAGCGTTCCGTTATTGGCATCTGAAACAGCAGATTTTTTAGAAACCGTAATGATGATTCTTGCGTTGTAGTTTTCGTTTATAAAGGCTCTGTCGTGGTCAGAAAGAATTACCGTTACAGTCTGCCAGTTGTCTTCGTTTGTGTTAATGTGGCTTTCTACATCCTGAAGGTTTGCACTTGTATTATTTACTGAACTGTCAAAAATCTTCCATGTCGGAATATTTCCTTTGTTCTCGATTTTAAAATCAGTTTCGGCGCTTACTCCGAGCTGGAGGTAAATTTCTGGTGAAACCGAAGAATCTTCGAGAAGGGATTTTAATTCCGGAGTAAGTTTTACGGCAAGCGAAAACTTTGAAGCATTTGAAAGGCTTGATTTTGCGCCGCCAAGATAAACTGCGGTAGAAGCCCAGTATTTTTTGCCGTCAGAAGATGATGGGGCAGAAGAAAAATTGTACGAGATACCTGCCGCGTAACCCGAAATCCCGCTATCTTTTGAGCCTGAGACGGCAGAAACAGAGCAGTCGCAGTCGGTTTCAAGAGATACAGGCTCTGAAAGCCCTGGATTTGAGAAGGCGTCAGCGGGACGCGGGTTTATAAACGGAGCAAAGTCTCCGGGAAGGTCTTTTGCCGCACTTTGAATAAGGTATGTTGTAGAAGGCTCTGCTTCGTCCATGCCTGCAATTTTATAGATTCCGGTTACGTTTTCGATTTCGAGGGTTGCCGCGGCAACGTTCGAAACGGTCAATTTTTCTTCTGCCCATTTTATTCCCGTAGAAAGGGTAAGATAGCCGTTTGAGCTTCTGTCTTCTTCTGCGTATTTTAAATCCGGAGCCAAAGCCCATCTTGTTGCAAGGGCTACATCTCCTGTAAGGTTATCGCGAAAGTCGTATTTAAAGCCTGAGGCAAAAGAAACCATTCCGGTTTCAAAATCCTTTGAGTCTTCGTACCAGGTTATGTAGATTTTATCCGTATCAGAAATGCCTGATGAAACCGTGATTTCTCCTGTGTTTGCATTATATTTTGCTCCGCTGTCGAGGATTCCGTTTTTGTAAACGCGGACTGTTCCCGAAACAGCTTTTGTTCCGATGTCAATTCTCGATGATGCGGTAAATGATTTTAACATTACGCAGTCGTCGCTTTGAGAGCCAAAACCCAGATAAATGCCCGGGTTAGAATCTGCAAAAGGAAAGTTTACTTCTGGAGATGAATATGTAATTCTATCCGGATCTGTTCCTGAAAGCGAAATTACATAGTCCGGGTTATATGCGTCGACATATGTTCTTTTAGAAGCAAAGAAATCTTTTTTTACGAGGTTAACCGTGTCTGCAATTACTGCAGAATATTTTTTGCTTTTATTTTCTGTTTCGTTTGATGCAATCTGAACATCGTTTACTGCAGCCGTTCCGCCGTCATATCTGTATGAACATGCAAAAGGAGAAAAGCCTGTAGAGTTCTGAACAAGAAGCATTTTCTTTCCGTTAAGCTGAACAAAAAAACCGCCGGTTTCGTTTCCGGAAAAATCAGGAACGCTTGTATGATTTACTTTTTTTCCGTATGAATAAGAGCTTACAAGCGGAATATTACTTGAGTCGAGACTGCTTCCAAAAAATCTCTGAATCTTTCCAAGAAAGCCGGTAGAACTGCCCGGAGCATCCGGTGTTCCGAAATTCCCAAGCGAAGTAAGAACAGATTCTGCGTCCGAATCAAATTCGATTAAGACGCACGGCGAAGTTTTCTTTGTTTTTTCTGAACGTACTTCCTGTGAGAGCATAACCTGATTTTGAAACGGGAGAAGAAGATAATCGTTTGAAGAAATCTTTTTATATGTTCGCCGTGCTTCATCGGTGTAATTTCCCGAAGAGGATTCAACATAAATATTTACGATTCTTGAAACAGACTGTGAGTCAGGCAGAACAAACGAATGTCCGGTTAAATAATTTTCAAGCGGAATCTTTAAATTTGTAACGGCGTTTTTCCCGTAATATGTTTTGTCCTGCTGTGAGAGCATGTCGTATCTTAAAGCCGCATCGAAAGACCATTTTTTATCTGACATGTTTATGCTTACACCCGGAGCTTCGTTATCTGAGCCGCCGATTGAACGGTTTATGTCGCTAAGAGAATATTTTTCGGGAAAAATGATGTTTCTGTTTGAGACTTTAAAAGATTTTATTACTCCATCAGAATAATATCCTGCAGCGTATGTGTTTTTTTCAAACTTATCTGCAAATGCTCCCTGAATGTACCAGTGATTATCGAGTAAAAACCAGAGCGACATGTCGACTTCCTGTTCAAAAACAGGTGTGCCGAAACTCATTGTAAAATCTTTTCCGTAACCGAAAGTTGCATTGAGCGTTCCTGTAAGGTTTACGTTCCAGAAGCCTTCTGCATTTAATTCTATGTTTTTATCGTTTTGTGTGTAGTTAAAGAGAGAAAAGCCCTCGCTTTTTTCCTGCGGCGGGAGTTTTTTTTCATCTGTAATTGTTGCAGCCCCAGACGGAACTGTCGTTGAAGTACCAGGTCTTACGTTTTTTGAAAAATCAATTTCCTGTGCATCAAGCACTTTTGAAAAAATGAGGGATAGCAAAAAGAAAACAGCAACTGTTTTTGCAGATAAAAGCCGCGCCTTGTGAACTTTTATTTTTGGATGTTTTGATTCTAAATCAAGTATGGCTTTTTCGACAGTCTGTTTTTTTATGTTTTCGTTTTCGAAAAGTTCGTTCTGGATTATCTGGTTTGAATTTATTACATTCTGAACTCCGACTCCAAGAAGGCGCACACCACGTTCGAACTCGTATTTTTTTTCAAAAAGCGCAAGTGCTCTTTTGTATATGTCGTCGGTACATAAAAGGGGAGTTTCAAAAGTTGCCTGAGCGTTTACTGTCGTAAAGTCTTCGTATCTTATTTTAATCTGAACGGTAAGGCTTGTCTTGTTTTCTGATAAAAGCCTTTCCATGACATCTGCACTCAACTGCATGAGGTAAGTTTCTAAAGTGTATCTGTCGGATATATCGTATTCAAAAGTTGTTTCGCTGCTCAACGAGTGTGATTTTGGCTCTGAGTGAAAATTTTCTGGTTCCTGTGCGCGAACTACATTGTAGAGAAACGATGCACAAGCAGAGCCGAAAATGCTTTCGAGAAACGGCAATGTGTGAGATTTTATGTCCTTTGTAGTACGTAAGCCGCATGAATTAAGCCTTTCGAGAGTTTTTTCGCCGATTCCCCATACCTTTTTTAATGGAAGATTTTCCATGAACTCTTCTTCTTCACCCGGATTAATCCTGTAAAGCCCGTCAGGCTTTTTTATGTCAGAACAGATTTTTGCAAGATAGGCATTTGATGCAATGCCGATGGAAATCGTAAGACCTGTTTCATCTTTTACGCGCTGCTTTAAAGTCTCTGCAGCTTTTACAGGATCGCCAAAAAGGCGTCGCGTTCCCGTCATATCAAGGCATGCTTCGTCTATCGAAAGCTGTATTACATATGGCGAAAAATCATCTAGAATTGCCATTACTTTTTCTGAGTACTCACAGTAAAGCTTCATGTCAGGCGGCGTAAAAATTCCTTGCGGGCACAGTTCGAGTGCTTTAAAACCCGGCATGGCAGAATGAACGCCGTATTTTCTAGCTTCGTAAGAAGCTGTAGAAACAACGTTACGCTTGTGATGCGGGTCACCGCAGACAATCACGGGTTTACCTCTGTATTCCGGGTGAACCAGCTGTTCTACCGATGCAAAAAAGGCGTCGAGATCAACATGAAAATAGCATTTTTCGATTGTACTGCTCATTTACCTGCTTTCTCCGGAATAAGGCATGTCGATTGCCTTTACGGCTTTTTCTTTGTAGAAAATCTTTCTTCTTGTTCTGAAGTTTGAAGGAAGATTAAGAAGTTCTGCAGGGTAGTCGTCGTGTGAATAATATGCGTAGACTTCGATTATACTTATGTTTGAGTTGTCCGGCGTATATGAAACAGAAAATTTTTCAGGCGGATAATCCGGGATTATAAACTGGATGTGATGAGATTTTTCTGCCTGAAGGTACTGGTTTATCGTGTAGTAAACAGGGTTATCCGATTGTCCTGAAACTATTATATCTACACGTACTGCAGGTTTTTTAGTATCGATAGAAAGGCGTCTTATTGTTCCGCCGTAATAATTTATATCTTTGTAGGATACAGAAAGAAGGTTATTTGTATTTGATTCAACAATCTGTCCCGGCATCCTGAAGTTATCATATCTTACCGAAAATCTTTTTCTGATAAGAAGGCTTAAAAAGAAAATAGCTGCGGCAAAAAAAGCAACTGTACCAATCTGGAAAAGAACATAATATTTTGGAAACTTGGTCTTTACTTTTTCTACCGCAGAGCTTCTCATTTTTTTACCGCTTGTGTTTAAGTTGGAAATTATTCGTAAAATCGTAAGATAAACCGGAGTAAGTGCGCAGCTTAAAAGGATGTTGTAAATCGGTTTTGAAAGAATAAACGGCAGAATCTGTCTGTTCGAAGAATACATCATCGATTCGAAGATAAGCTGAAAGTACGGAAGAATACTTAAGATAAAGAATATGTAAATCGAAATGTTTTTCTTAAACAAAATCGAAAGAACAAAAATTATGTAGATTACTGCAAAAAGATAAAAGAGTGTAATATCGATTGCAGAAAAAATAAAGATGTTCATGAAGCTTGAAATAGAAACAAGATAACTGTAGCTGTAATCAGTTGCCCGTTCATGAAATTTTAATTCAGCAAGGTAAGAAATATAAATGAGTACGACAGAAAAAACGAGTTTTATTCCAAAAAGGATAAGAAGGTTCTGAAAAGTCGTCTTATAAAAAAGTCCTGCGATAAACTGTCCGAGCTCAAGAAAAAGGGTAGAAGCAATTATTGTTCCCGGGATAAGATACATTGAGCGCAGTGCCCGCTTTGTCATGAGGTTTTTCTGGCTGTGCTTTTTTCTGAATATAAAGCCAAGGTCTGCAATGATTAATAAACATGCAATGATTGTAAGAATCAAAAGTGCAATCGTTACATGCTCGTTTATCCAGTAATAGTATCCTGCAAGTTTTACCGGAATATAATGAACATCATTATTAAATTTTTCCTGATTTTCAAACTTTTCCAGAAGGCGGGAAAAAACACGGTTTAATTTTTCAAAGTCAGAAAAAGAGGCCGGAAGATTTAATTCTACTGCCGGAATATCTCTTGATAAAAAAGCAGAAAGCTTGCGGCTCGAAGAAAGAAGACCAAGCTTGTAAAGAGAAATAAACATTCCGCCGTTTATAACAGGAGTCATTTCGTTTTCTTCGAGGCTTTCTGTTATGATTCTTAAAAGCCATAGCGGGCTTAAATGAAAGTCAGAGCCTGCAGAAAGAGAGCAGAGTTTTCGCGTAGAAAAATTAACCGGAATCGCACACATATTTTCTGTTCCCTCGATAAATTCGCAGTAAATCTCGGTTCCGGTCATTGTCTCGTTTCCAGAAATTTCCTGTATGTCGCCCGAGCTTAAAAGTACAGAAACATTGTATTCAAGGCCGCTTTTTTTTACGGTCTCGATAAGGTTATAGAGAAACTGCATTCTCTGCGCAATTTCTTCCTGCGAAAAAACAAGGAGAATTGCCGTATATTGTCTTTCTTCGATGGAAGGTTCTTTTTCTAATGTCTTTACATTAAGCTGAATATTATAAGGAAAGTTATCTTCTTCTGAGCGGAAAAGCGTGATTTTTCTTGAGTTTATTCCGTTTCTGGAAAGATCATTATAAATGGAATCTGCAAGCGGCTTTCCCCTCAGAGGCTCATCGGCAGCTGCAGAAAAGAGTAGAAATGGCATTATAAGCAAAAGAAGGCGCTTTTTTAGTTCCATTTATATAGAATAAAATAATTATGGATAATCTGCAAGTCAAAGAATTGCTTTAAAAATTTTTCTTGCATAAATGGGGGATAATTGGTACATTTGCCCTATGATAGTAATGAAATTCGGGGGTTCTTCTGTTGCAGACGCAGACAGAATCCGTCACGTTGCCTCTATAATCAAGGCATATAAAGAAGACAAGCCTGTAGTAGTTCTTTCTGCAATGGGAGATACTACAGATCATCTGCTTGAGGCTGCAGATATTGCAGTTGGTGGAGAAGTTGACATTTCCAAGGTAGAAAACCTTCACAGGGAAACTGCAGAAAAACTTGGAATCAAAATAGAAGAAATCGATGATCTTCTCGAAGAACTTACACAGCTTTTGACCGGTATTTCTATGCTCAGGGAACTTACTAAAAGAACGCGCGATTACCTTGTTTCTTTTGGTGAACGTATGTCAGTAAGAATGATGGCTGCTTTCTTAAATAAGGAAGGCGTTGGTGCAAAATTCTATGACGCATGGGATGCAGGTATTACATCTGACTCTAACTTTATGTCAGCAGAACTTTTAGAAGACGTATGGACAGACATTCCTGAAAAACTCAATGACTATAAATACGGAGTTTCAAAAGAAATTCCTATCGTTACAGGTTTTATCGCAAAAGACAGAAAGGGAAACATTACGACGCTCGGCCGCGGTGGCTCTGACCTTACCGCAACTATGATTGGAAGCGCAATGCAGGCAGACGAAATCCAGACATGGAAGGATGTCGACGGAATTTTAACTGCAGATCCGCGTGTCGTAAAGGAAGCACATCCTGTACCAGAAGTTACTTACGAAGAAGCGGCCGAGCTTGCATATTTTGGAGCACAGGTTTTACATCCACGCTCAATGCAGCCGTGTCTTAAAAGCGGAGTTCCGGTTCGCGTAAAGAACTCTTACAATATCGACAGTCCTGGTTCTATCATCGTAGAAAACCATACAGGCGAAGTTCCTAAAGTAACAGCAATTACTTCTGTAAAACACGTTACGCTTATTGATATAAATTCAACACGTATGCTTGGAAGCGCAGGCTTTTTAGCTCACGTATTCAACAACTTTTTAAAGTGGGGAATAAGTGTAGACGTAATTGCAACATCAGAAGTTTCTGTTTCTCTTACAGTAAACGGAAAGACAGATTTAACAGGACTTCTTGGCGATCTTGATCATGTTGCAGATGTAGAAGTTCAGGAAAATAAAGCAATCGTTACAATCATCTGTGATGCAGATCACTCAAGCTCGATTCTTGCAAGCGGCTTTGGTGCACTTGCAGAAAAAGGAATCAATGTTCAGATGATAAGCCAGGGTGCATCAAAAGTTAACATCACTGTAATCTGTGACGACGAAGAAACTGATGATGTTGTAAAAACCCTGCACAAGGCGTTCTTCGGTTAATGAAGTTTTATAGAGGTGAATGAATGAAAATTGCAATTGTCGGCTTTGGAAAAATGGGACATATGATTAAAAGCTCTGCAGAAAATTTCGGACACGAAGTTGTTGCAACTGTAGATCCTGTTGCAAAGGATGCAGACTGTAAGGTAGAGCAGGGTGATTACGAAGCTGTTGCAAAGGCTGTAAAAGAAAGCGGTGCAGAAGGCATAATCGAATTTTCTCATCCGTCAGCTGTAATGGGAAACATAAAGGCTTTGATTCCGCTCGGTCTGCCGCTTGTAATCGGAACAACAGGCTGGAACGACAAAAAGGATGAAATAAGAAATCTCCTTGCACAGTGTAACGGCGTTGCAATGACAAGTGCTAACTTTTCTATCGGTGTAAATCTTCTCTATAAAATAATTGACGAAGCAGCAAAACTTGTAAGTGCTTTTGACGAATACGATGCGAGCGTTTTTGAAATTCACCATAACCAGAAAGCGGACAGCCCGAGCGGTACAGCCCTCGATATTGCAAAGCACCTTATGGCAAACTATCCTAAAAAGACAGAAATCGTAACAGAATCGTTCCACGAACGCCCTAAGGCAAACGAGCTTCATGTTGCAAGCATGAGACTTGGTTCAGTTCCGGGAACACATACGGTTTTCTTTGATTCAAACGCAGATACAATCGAAATTACGCACAGGGCAAGAAGCCGTGAAGGCTTTGCAAACGGAGCGGTTCACAGTCTTGAGCGCCTTGCAGAAGGAATTAAGAACGGCAGTCTGCAGCGTGGAAAACTCTTTGAGATGAGTGATTTGTTCTAATCCGGCTGTTCTGGGGCAAATTATAAGTGATAGACAGAAAAACGGTTTTCGGGGTAAAATAAAGGCATGTACGATAACAAAGGTTGTGACTTACTTGATTTTGAAGAATCAGATTTTAATACGGTAATGGCTTCGGATATTTCTTTTTCGGGAAAAATCCGTTTTACAAAGCCGTTTATGATAAAGGGACAGGTCAGCGGAAAAATCGAAGCCGACAGTGATCTTGTAATTGCTCAGGATGCAGTCGTAAAAGCCGATATCGTTGCTGAACGCATTTTAGTCCGCGGAAAAGTAGAAGGAAACATCACAGGAAAATCAATGGTGTTTGTAACTTCTAACGGTTCTGTTGACGGTGACATTACTTCGCAGCAGGTTGTTCTTGAACCGGGAAGTAATTTTACCGGAAGATGTACGATGGTGAAAAATGAAGCGTAGTATATTAGTTGCAGTTCTTGCTTTTTTAGGATTTGGAATTTTTGCGCAGGGAAAAAAAGACGCCCTCGTATTATATAGAAACGGAAACTACAAAGAATCTATCGCCGTATGCGAAGAAGAAATTAAAGCTGATCCTTCTCATGTCGACTCATATGTAGTTTTGTGCTGGAGCCTTGTTGCAAACAGGGAATATGCACGTGCAGAACAGAGAGCGTATGACGGTCTTAAAATCGAACGCTATGATATAAGACTTATCGAAGTTCTTGGTGAAGCAAAATTTTATCTTGGTAAAAACGAAGAAGCCTTAAAACAGTTTCAGGAATATATTTCAATCGCAAATGACAGAACGGGAAGCCGCGTAGGAGTAGCTTATTACTTTATGGGCGAAATCTACATAAGACAGTCAAAGTTCCAGCATGCAGACATCGCTTTTTCTGCCGCAGTACGCAAGGAACCAAACTCTGACTCGTGGTGGACCAGACTTGGTTATGCCCGCGAAATGGCAGGAAACTATCCTGAAAGTCTTGCAGCATACAACGAAGCATTAAGGTTAAATCCTTCTAAGACAGATGCTGTTCGCGGAAAAGAACGTGTCTCAGAACATATCAGATAATTTATCAGATAAAATCATTCACATAGAAACACTCGGCTGCAGATTAAATCAGATAGAAAGCGAAGGCGCAGCGAGTGTTTTTTCTGACTCAGGATTTACCGTAAAGATGACCGGTATTACTGCGCGCGAAAAAGAAAACGAAAACGTAATCATAGCAATTTTAAATACCTGTACTGTAACTGCAAAAGCAGAGCAGAAAGCCCGCCGCCTTATTCGTCTTTTGTTAAAAAAATATTTTAACGCGCTCATAATTGTTACAGGTTGTTACGCTCAGGTAAACAGAAAAGAAATTTCTGCAATCGACAGCCGTGTCCTTGTTCTTCCGGGGTTAATAAAAAGCAGGCTTGTAAATGTTCCTGCAATGATTAAAAGTGTTTTTGCTGAATCAAACAAAAGCCCTTCTGAAATTTCAGAAAAGATAAAAGCTGTTTTGAAAAATTCAATTTTAAAAAACGAAAAAGAAAAGACGAGCGAAAATCCGTTTCTGCTTTCTACGGATACATTCTTACATCATTCGCGCGCTTCATTAAAAATACAGGACGGCTGCAATAACCGCTGTTCTTACTGCGAAATCTGCATCGCGCGCGGTTCGTCCGTTTCGCTTGAGGCAGAAGAAATCTTAAAGCGTGTTGAGTCTCTAAAAGAAGCTGGTAATAAAGAAATTGTCCTTACTACAGTAAATATCGCGCAGTACCGTTCAGAATACAATGGCCGCGTCATCGATATAACAGGCCTTCTCGAGCTGCTTCTTAAAAAGACAAACGGTGTTTCGTTCAGGTTTTCAAGCCTTTACCCGCAGATTATCGATGAAAAATTTGCACTTCTTCTAAAGGATGCGAGGGTAAGACCTCACTTTCATCTGTCTGTCCAGAGCGGGAGTGATGAAATATTAAAGAAAATGAACAGGCCTTACGGTTCAGAAGCAGTCGAGAAGGCTACAAGAATTTTGAGAATGACGCGGCCGGATTGTTTTCTTGCCTGCGACATAATTGCAGGATTCCCCGGCGAAACGGACGAGGATTTTGAAAAAACTCTGGACCTTGTAAAAAACAGCGGTTTTACTTATGTTCATGCTTTCCCTTTTAGCCCGCGTCCTGATACAAAGGCTTATACAATGAGGCCTAAGGTTCCGGAAGCTGTAACTCAAAAAAGAGTACAGAAGCTTCTTGATTACTCGGTAAAAGCAAAGACGGATTATATTAATTCAGTATGCGGAACAATACGCGAAGCAATTGTAGAAACGAGCCACAGTAAAAATGTTTTAAAAGAATATGAAGGAAAGAAAATCGTTTATGCAGTTACAGATAATTTCTTACACTGTATCGTAGATTGCGGCGAAAATGAAATTCCTGAGAGCAGTTCAGTTATAAAAATAAAAATCGTAAAACCGCTTTCTGATATGATAGAAAAAAATGATGAGATGGAGGCTTTGGCACAATTATGGATATAAAAACACCCGTTTCTGAATCTCTTCGCATTGTTCTTGCAGGAAACCGCAATGCAGGAAAATCAAGCCTTTTAAATTCGATATTCCAGAAAGACGTTGCAATTGTAAGTGACGTTGCAGGAACTACGACAGATCCTGTTTCAAGAAAAATAGAGTTAAGAAACCTTGGTCCGTGTGTAATTACAGATACAGCCGGTCTTGACGATGTCGGCGAACTTGGAAAAAAGCGAACGGAAAAATCTCTTGAAAAACTTCTTGAAAGTGATTTAGTTTTGTTTGTAAGTTCACTCAATAAAGAAATTACACAGAGCGAAAAAGATTTTTACAATTTTATTAAAGAAAAAAAATTAAATTCACTTTTAGTATATACTTTTGCAGAAAACGAAAATAATAAATTCTTTGAAGAAAAAAATGAATTTTTTAAGGACATTGATTTTATAAAAACTGATAATAAAAAACCGGCAGAGTATTATGAAAATCTTCTTTTTAAGATTGAAAAGGCTGCTTCAAAAGCAGAAAAAGAAATCGGTGTTCTTGACGGACTTGTAAAAAAAGGTGATACGGTAATTCTTGTTTGTCCTATTGATGATGCAGCTCCAAAAGCTCGTCTTATTCTTCCGCAGGTAGAAACTCTTCGTGACTGTCTTGATAAAAACTGCAAGGCTTTTGTCTGCCAGGTTTCTGAGCTTAAAGCAACGCTTGATTCACTTAAGGATAAGCCTGAACTTGTAATTACAGACAGCCAGGCCTTTGCCGAGGTTTCTAAAATTGTTCCGCCTGATGTTCGTCTTACAGGTTTTTCCATTCTTTTTGCAAGAAAAAAAGGTGACTATGATTATTTTGTTAAGAGTATTGAATATTTAAACGGTCTTAAATCTGATGCGCACATCGTTATTTTTGAGGCGTGCTCACATCACAGACAGGATGATGATATCGGAACTGTAAAAATACCTGCTCTTTTAAGAAAAAAAATATCAGATAAACTCGTGATAGAAAATGTCCGCCAGTTTCCGGATGACTTAAGCAGCATTGATCTTGTAATTACATGCGGCGGCTGCATGTTTTCAAGAAAGATGATGTTAAATAAGCTAAGCGGAATTTTTGAAAGACAGATTCCGATTGTAAATTACGGACTCTTTCTTGCATGGGCAAACGGACTTTTCCCGCGGGCCGCGATTTAGTGCAATTTTGAGCAGTTTTCCAAGGTGGTAGTTCGTTCAGTTTTTCTTGAAATCCCTTATTACATATGGTAAAATTAACAAATGAGAGAAAAAGAACTGGATTACGGCTCGTTTGTAACGCCGGAAGGGGCAAAGAAAGCCCTAAACGGCGGTAAATCGTCTGATGAAATCAATGATAAGAATATAGAAAAGCTTAATGCGCATTTTAAGGCAAAAAAGCAGGCAAATCCCGAAGCCTTTGCCGATTATGACCCGCATTTTGAAAAAAGCAATGCGGCTTTTGGTATGGCCGGCGACACATCAGGTAAAGACGGCGATAAATCCGGCGACAAAAATGCGGCTTTTCAGAAAAAAAAGACTTCAATCGGTGCAAAATTAATCTTTATCATTTCTTCTCTCGTAATTCTTTCGATGGGTCTTATAACAGCCCTCGTTTCTTACTATGTAACAGAAGATACAAGCAAGAACGCAGAAGAGTCTAACCTTACATTAAACTCAAGAACGGCTGCAGGCTGTGAAAACCGACTTAACGGAATCATTTCGAATGTATCGTTTTTCTGCGATGTTGCGATGGGCGAAGGAAAATCAGAAGGAGAAATTTTTTCTGCATCTGATAACTTTTTCAGGCGCAATGCAGAAATTGCTGCTCTCTATTTTTGTTCAGACTTAAACCTGCTTTATAACAGAATCTTTTCTTATTCGAATGATATTTCAGAAGATAAAATTGATTCATATTTTAAATCGTGCAGTGCAGTAATTGCAGAAGCTCAGAACGGCTCTTCTAAAATCGTAAATGCATCTCCGTTCTTTTCTAAATCGATGCTCTGTATTTTTACGAAAATCGAAACGGGAGAAAAATCTCAGATTGTCGGAATTTTGTGTTCATCAGAAAAACTTTCAGAAACAATTTCGACAGGAAGAATAAATGAATCGTTTTTAATTAACGACAGGGGAGTGATTTTACTTCACAGTGATTCTTCTATAATGAATCAGGCTTATGACATGTCATCTGATAAATTTATAAGTCAGGCAATTCAGGAAGATTCATCAGGAAGACAGCTTAAATATACAGATTCTGACGAAACAGAATATTATGCTGCCTGTATAAAGATTACAGATGCAGACTGCCGTGTAGTTACGCGCGTTAAGTGTGACGTAATTCTTGAAGCAATCAGAAATACGACAAGAAGAAACATTGCATTGAGTATCGCAATTCTTTCTGTTGCAATAATCATCATCTGGATTTTTGCAAAGACATTGAGTGTTCCGCTTGATAAACTTACAGAAGTAACGGATCAGATTAATCAGGGAAACTTTAATACAAATCTCTTTGATAAATTAAATGTAAAGCGCCGTGACGAAATCGGTGTTTTAAACCGCAGTACAAAAAACGAACGCGATATTTTAAATACTGTTACAAGTCTTACAAACAAAGGTGTAACAAAAGCAATCGTAAGAAAAGAAATAGATTTTAATCCGCACTTAAAGGATATTACGATTTTCTTCTCTGATATCCGCGGTTTTACTGCAATCTCTGACGGCTTTAACAAAAGATTTGGAGAAAAATCTGCCGCAGAAATCATCGGCTTTCTTAATGACTATATGTCGCGAATGGTAAACTGTATTTCGATTACAGGCGGTGTAGTAGATAAGTTTGAAGGCGATGCCGTAATGGCGGCGTGGGGTGTTCTTCGTGACGACAATCTTGATTTTGAAAAGGATTCTTCTTCTATCGAAGAATACAATCAGTTAAAACTGCAGCACGAAAAGAATGTTAAGCTTGACGCATTAAGTGCAATCCGTGCAACGATTGCAATGCGTTACGCGCTTATGAAATATAATAAAGATGCAAAAATCTTTACAGAGATTCATAAAAATGAACCGCTTGCAAAATATAAACCTCATATCAGAATCGGATGCGGTTTAAACTCTGGACGAGCAACAGTAGGATTTATGGGTTCTGGCGAAAAAATGGAATTTACTTCTATCGGAGACGCCGTAAACCTTGCAAGCCGAACAGAAAGTTCTAACAAGCCTTGCGGTACCGATATTTTGATTACAGAAGATACATATTCAATTTTAAAAAGTGAATTTATACGCTGCGAAGAAAACGGTTATATAATTCCTGCAGCTAATTTTAAAAACGAAATCATTGTAGAACAGATTCCGGTTACGTTTGAAGTAAAAGGAAAGGGCAGACAGCACTTTTATGGTGTCGTTAACATGCCTAATTTTAATATAGAAGAATTTTTTAAGACAACCGACCCTGATTTTACTGTCGATCCGGACTGTGAAATTGCGGCAGGCCCTAAAGGACCAAAGACGCTTACTCAGGTTCGTGAAATACTTGGAATTCCTGCTCCTGATTTTGAGAGAGTAAACCTGGATGAAGAAGAAAACAAAGTCACGGTTAAGTGATGTCCTTTTTATAACAGTATGTCTCCTCATCTGCGGCTTGAGCCTGTATTATTTCTTTACGGACTTAAACAGGTCTATGTCAAGAAACGACAGGTCAATTGCGCTCATTTACCTTAAACGAAAAATTACGCAGAGAAAATTTTCTGACAGCGTTGTATGGGACAGACTCCAGAACGGTTCTTTACTCTACAATGAAGATATCATCAGAACAGACATGGATTCTGTTGCGATAATGGATTTTACAAGCCATGTTAAAGTTGAACTTGATGAAAATACGATGATACAGATTTTTGAGGACGACGAGGGTGCTCTAAAATTCAGGGTTTCGGGCGGAAACTTTACCATTGATACCTCAGAATCTGCACAGAAGGTTAAGATTGACCTTGGAGCAAGCTCTGTAATTGAACTTGACGCAGGAAGTAAAATGAGTGCGCTTTCTGACGGCGGCAAAAACTCATTTGTAATCCACGAAGGAACCGGAAGCATCGTTTCTAATGATGGAACAGCAGAATACATTAAAAGCGGCGAGTCTGTAAAAATGGATGCATCCGGCAAAAAGCAGGTGCTTCCTGTAAGCGTTGCAAACCTTGATTCTAACGAAAAATTTTTAAGCTTTGATGACGATGAAAAGATAATCGATTTTAAATTTGCTCTTTCTGATGCCGGCTCTTCTTCTGAAGACGAAAATAAAAAAATAATTCTTGAAACTTCATCAGATAAAGATTTTAAAAACATAATCGAAAAAATCGAAGTAAAAGATAAAAACGAAGCCGAAGTAAAAGCAAAAGATGGAAAACTGTACTACCGCGTATATCTTGAAGATAAAATCGAAGAAGCATATGAAGGAAAAATCGCAGTTACTTCTGTAAAAGAACCTTCTCTTTTAAGCCCTGCAGACAAGAGTATTTACTCGAGTGTTGATGTGCTTCCGAAAATTAATTTTAAGTGGGACGTAGATGAATACTGCGATTTTTCCCGTCTTGAAATTTACGACAAAAACGATATTAAGCATCCTGTCGTAAGTAAGGATGTTGCAGGTCATTCTGCGCTAATTACGGACTTAAACGCCGGAAACTTTTTCTGGAAAATTACACCGCATTATGCGATTGACGATATCGGTTTTGGAGAACCGACAGCTTCCTATGATTTTAAAATCTTTAAGGAAGACATAAACGTAAATCCTGTTGCGTCACTTCCTCGCGACCAGTCTGATTTTTATCTTACTAAAAAAGAAAATCAGGTTCTGTTTTTGTGGACTTCTGATGTAAAAGAAAGTGACTACAAGCTTACACTTTCTAAAAGCGATTCATTTGGTGCGTCAGACATAATTTATTCTTCGCAGCTTGAACAGACTCAAACAACTTTACCGTTCTCGATAGATACTTTACCAGAAGGAAAATATTTCTGGTATGTTACGAGAATCGATGAAGCAAAAAAAGAATATAATTCAGAAGTAAGTTCATTCAGCGTGCATGAATATATTCCGCAGAAAACAGACAGCGTTTTCCCTCCAGACGGATACAGGGTAGAGTCAAAACGGCTTTCTACCGTTCAGTTTATATGGCGTCTTGGAGACGAAATTAAAAATAAGAATATAAGCAATGTAATAGAGCTTTCGCGTGATGAAAACTTTACTCAGATTGCAGGTGAAATTAGAACCGACTATACTTCTTATACTGGAATAAAGCTTGCAGAAGGAAATTATTACTGGCGTGTAAAGGCTTTTGACAAAGATAATTCTTTGATGCTTGATAATACGTCTGTAAAAAATATTTATGTAATAAAAGAACTTGCTAAGCCGTTTATTACAGTTCCGCGTGACAACAGCGTACATAATATGTCTGATGTCAAGTCAATCAAGATTGCATGGAATCCTGTAAACGAAGCAGACTATTATAAAGTAAAAATTTATGATTTAAACGACAAACTGCTTTCTGAAAGTGGCGATGTAAAAAAGCAGTCTGTAGATTTACTTGTCCCCGGTGCAGAGCCGGCACGGACTTTAAAATATAAATGTACTGTTCAGGCATTCTCGACAGAAAAGGCAAAGGAGCCTTCGCGTGCAAGTGCGGTTTCTGAGTGTATGTTCATGGTAGAAAATGCGCGCCGCGTTGCCCTTACTTCGCCGCAGGATAATACGGTGTTTGATGGACTTAACGTTCTTCGTAATCCTGTTTCGTTTACATGGAACGAGGATTCGACATCAAAGAAGACACAGTTTATACTTACAAAGATAAACTCAAACGGAACTTCTACTGTCGTAAGCAGAATCGATAATCCTAGAAACCGTCTTACATTTAAACGGCTTTCTGCCGGTTCTTACAGATGGACTGTAAAAGCAACTTCTGTAAACGGAACTGACTTATCGCCAGAAAAGAATTATGCGTTTACAATTACTTCTATAGAGCAGCTGGCAACGGCTAAACTTCTTAGCCCTGAAAATTCTCTTCTTATAGGTCCGGAGTTCCTTAAGAACACGAGAAAGATTTTATTCAGCTGGGATGATGTTGAGGGCGCAACAGATTATGTTTTTGCGCTTTATAAGAAGAATGAAAACGGAACTCTAACCAGAGTAATGCAGAAAAAATCCAAGTCTACATTGTACTGGTTTACCGATTTTTCTATTCTTGATGTAGGCGAGTTTGAGTGGCATGTTACTGCCTATGCTCATGCGCGTGACGGATTTGAAGAACGAAGAAGCGAAACTGCCGTAAACAGATTTACGATTTCGTTTGATTTGCCAGATACCGTAAAGACAAAGGATCCTGGAAGAATGTATGGTGAATGATGATGCTTAAAAAGAAATTTGCTTTAATTACATCTATCATTTTATTCTCGATAAACGGTGCTTTCCTGTACGCGAAGGAAGATTCTCTAGCGCACGAAGAAATCGAAGCAGAATCTGTAAAAGAAACACCGGCACCAAAAACATCTTCAAGAAATTTCATGCAGAAACTTGAATGGGAAGAAGATCCTAACGCGCTTGAATATAAACTTGAAATCCAGTCGCTTGAAAAAAAATCACTTTCAAAAACGGTAGTTACAAAAGACACCTTCTTTGAATTTTCTATGCCGGCAGGACTTTACCAGTACAGGGTTTTTGCGTATGACTTTTTAGGCCGTCAGGCATCTGTTACCGAGTGGAAAGAATTTACGATTACTAAAGCCCTTGCACCTGAAATACAACTTGAAAAAGATACTGCTCTTATTCCGCATAATAAAAATAAAGACAAACTTACTGTTCCTGTTGATATAGAAAAGATTACAGAAGAGACGAAGGTTGTTTTTGTAAACGTCGAGACAGGTGAAGAAATCGAAGGACAGATCGAAGTAGTAACAGACGAAGAAGGAAATGCAAAATCATCAGAAGCAGTCTTTCCTGATGTTGCACCTGGAAAATATAAAATCATGGTTACAAACCCGAGCGGACTTTCGAGTGAATCTGCTCCTGTCGACGTAGGCAAGGCACCAAAGCCAGATTATAAGGATAAAAACATCGCAATTCTTGCAGGCGGAATGTTTAATTATCTGGTTCCGGGTAAATTAAAGGACAACATCGATTACGGTTCTGCAGATTTTCTTATGAGCGGTGCAGGACTTGGCTTTACGCTCCAGTACATGCCGATTGGTTTTGGCTCAAACCGCGTCGGGCTTGAGGGTCGTGTTTCGATGTACTCTAAAGGCTATACAGAAGAAAACTATGAAGTCATGTGTCTTTTTACAGATATAGATGCAGCTTTTGTCTGGCGCTTTAATTTTGCAGGCGAAAAGCTTGGCTTAAACCTTAAGGCTGGCGGTGGACTTTCGCTTATTACCGAGTCGATTGACTATTTTGGTTCTGTTTCTATGACTGAACATAAGCCATTGACTTTCGCTTATTTTAATGTAAACGGTGGGGTATCTGTATGCTGGATGCCTATACGTCATTTAATTCTTGAATGCGGCCTTAACGCCAAGGATATAATAGGACCTGACGAGAGCATAATCTTTATAGCGCCGTATTTAAGTATTGGACTTAGACTGTAAAAGATAGTAGAATAGAGGAGAAGCGAGTGGAGTTTTCTATGAGAAAAAAACTGAATGTTTTTAATACAGTTTTATTTACTCTCATTTTCTGTTTTATGCTTGGCAATTGTGAGGACATAAGTTTTGACAAGAGCCTTGTTAAGCAGATAGAAGACGATACGACGTTTACAATTCAATTTTGTGGTGGTCCACTTTCTTCTCCTGAGTGGTCTAACATGGTTTTCCTTAAATATAAGATAGGAAGTACTATTACTGCTGCAGATCTTCCAAATACAAATACAAACAGCGAGATGGCTTCATGGAAACCAGGATACGTTATTAAATCATGGAAGGTTCAATATAATTCTGTTTCAAATATTACTCTTGATTCAGAGTCTGTTTCATCGATAGTTTTAAATGGGAATGATGTTACATTATATCCTGAGTGGAGTACAGCAAAAACACTTACATTAATGGATGGCTGTAGTGGAGCAAGTGCTGGAAAAGAGTTTTCAGGAGTGCCAAAGGAGCCTATAAAGTTCTGGTCTGGAGAAGAAGTAAAAATCCCAAAACCTGTTGCTGATGTTTCATCATCAGAAAATACTGTCGAGTTTGACGGTTGGTATACAGATGCCGGTCTTACGACATCATTTAGTGCATATTTGGAATCAGATGGCTACTATCATTATCCGACCGATTCTTATACAACAGATACAACTCTCTATGCAAAATGGAAATACAAATATGTTTATTTTGATCCGGCAAATAAAACTGGAAAAGCAGATGATGCTAATACGGGTATAGACAGAAATCATCCAGTCTCGACAGTTGCAGAAGCAAAAAAATACATGATGTCTAATGATAAAGCCGAGGCTGTAAAAATGATGAGTGGCATTTCAAGTAATTTTTCTGATTTGAGTGGTTTAACAACTTCGACTTATAATAATGCGGTTTATTTAAGGGACAGTACATTTAAAAAATCACTGGTTGGAATAAATGATAATTTTTCGCCAATTAATATTGAAAATGTAACTTTTGACGGTGGATATGACGGCTCAGAAGCTTCAAAAGCAGAAGCACCTGTTTTTAGCGGCGGGAAACTTACTCTTGATACCGTTGTAGTAAGAAATAATTACAATAAGCAAAGTGATTTTTCAGCTGTGAATGCGTATGGGACAGGAAATTCTTTAAATAACTGTGAGTTTTTTAATAATCATTCTTTGGGATCTGTTATAAAAATTAATAATGAAAGCACTTTGACTAATACAACAATTCATGATAATACGGGTAATGGTGTAAATTATAATAAATCTACTACTGGTGGTGAATATAAATTTACAATTGATAAATGTACAATTGTAAATAATACTGGATATAATTTATATTTTACAGGAGAAGACAAAGGTATTTATACTAGTCCGGGTACAGGAAAAATAGAAATTAAAGATTCTATCATTAAAAACCAGGGCGCAGGCTCTAATTTAGGTAATATGTATGCAATTAACAAAAAGAGAATATATATTGCTTCAGATGTTATATTTGATACAGCCCCTGTTCGTTTTGATTATGTTTCGGCAGATAAATCATGTTATCCGGCATTTGTTCTAAATGGTAGTTTCACAGGTCCTTCTAATAATGGAACAACGAATAATATTATAATATACAGCGAACATTATACTGACAATCCAATTGTTATTGAAGATGAAACCGGAGGCACTTTGCTCGCCTCAAGTTATTCACTTTTTACATGTGGTCATAGCAGCAGCGGCTATGTCATTAATAACGAAGGAAAGATTGTTCCTAATGGTTCAATTTCGATTGGAATTGATAATCCTGGAACATTTACAGAAATTGATCCGGGAAGTCTTGAATCTGAGCAGGTTGAGCTTCAAACCAGTGGAGAAACAAAGATAAGATTTAATGTAAATAATGAAGCTTATTCTAAGATTGTAGAATGGAGTGATAAAAAACCTATACAGTATATGATTGACGGTAAATATGGAGCAGTTGAAATACAGGGTACTTCAGGTAACTACTATGCAGATATTGTAGTATCAGGAACGATTCCAAATGAGTTTGATTCATCTGCAGCGACTGTAACTTATAACTGTACTCTTGGACTTCATTCACTGCAGATTTATTCTGAGGCAGCAGACACTTCGACAACTGTAATTATTAAAAAGAATTACACGATTGTTGTAAAATAGGGGGGCGCAATGAGAATCAAAAAAACAGCATTCCCGCGTTTTTTAAGCGGAACAATTCTTAAGTCTTACAGTGGCAGATTTTTAACAGTATTTTATGCAGCATTTTTTGCTCTTGCTTTTTCTTTTAGCTTTGTGTCGTGCAGTCTGGAGATAGATGGAAAAGCGCCGGGTAAAAACTCAGACGGCCAGATAAATTATGATCCTCAAAAAGAATATGAAGTTACTCTTAATTTAAATCTTTTTGGTGATGAACGATTAATTATTCGTCCTGATTTTAATTCAACTGATTTTACGGACAGCATTAAAAATGGAACGCTTAAAATTTACGACGGCGGGACTTTAATAAAGGAGGCTAATCTTGCAACTCCGAATCAAAGTATAAGTCTTGTTCTTTTAGGCGGAACTCATGATTTGTCTGCTGAATATATTAAAAACAGCAGCATTCTTTTAAAATGTGAGAAACCATCTGTTGTTATAGGTGATAGTGTTACAGAAATTCCGATGCCATTAGCACCTTATCAGGATAAATCAGATTCCGGTGCAAAGGGAACGGTAAAAGTTAAATTAAAACTTCCGAAATGGGAGTCTGGTTTTGCGCAAACGTATTTTATTAAATGCGGAATTGATAATATAGAAGTAGAAAGCGGTGCAATTATCTTAAATGCTGCAAGCGAAACCGAAAAGGAATTTACTATAAATAATGTACCTGCAGGCTCTCATCCGGTAAATATTGTTATAAGTCCAAATTCAACTTATTCTCCAAACATACTTTATTCAGAATCTGCAATTGTTTTTAGCAATTTAACAAGTGATGTCTGGTTTGCCAGTGGAGAAACGACAGCAGCAGAAAAAGTTTTTACGCTGAATGAGATTCAGCCAGATGATCCATCTGATTTATATATATATGTTACAGGCTCAGACGGAATATATGGAGACAAAACTCCACAAGAAGTTGCGACGGCCGTAGGTGCAAAACTTGCAGTTGATTTTAATAATTTAAAGAAAGCAATTGATTTTGCTGTTACAGTTTTTCCGTCAAGTGCTGACTATACAATTAATATCGATGGTAAAGTAACTTTAAAACAGGACGATGCAACAGGTTCCGCTTCTGATAAATCACTTATTGAAATAAATAAAATAAATGGAGCAAGCCGCACTTTTAATCTTAAAGGTACTGATGCTGCTAAAAGTATCCTGACGAAACCTAATGGATTGGAAGCTCGTATTTTAAAAGTAAATGCCGGAACAGTTAATATAACTGATTTAAGACTTGATGGTAATCGGAAGGCGTTTAGTGGAAATGGAGGCGGTATTTATATAGCTTCTGGTGCAAAGGTAGAACTTGGTTCTGGTGCTAATGTTTCTGCCTGCGTTGCAAACAATGGTGGTGGTGTATATAATGCCGGAACGCTTGTTTTATCCGGCGGTATAATAGGAGCCATTACTTCAAATGAATTAACTAATCCGAATACTGGTGAAGGTAACGGTGTATATAATGACGGTGATTTTACGATAAAAGGATCTTCATATGTTGATTTAGGAAATGAGGTCTATCTTAAAAGTGACAAGGTCATAAATATAGAAGGAACTCTTTCGCCTCCTTCAGAGGCTTCGGGGGTTGTGACACTTATTAAACCTTCTTCTTATAAAAGAGGACTTCAACTTCTTAGCGGAGATCTTGGAAGTGACGACAGCGTTGTAAATAAGTTTAAAATCAGTTCATTATTTGCTGATACTGACTGGAAGATTTCTGAGCAGACAGAAAGCGGAGTACAGAAAGGAAAACTTTCTACAGGATATAAAATTTATGTTGCAGGCACCGGTCATGAAACCGGGGTGGGTGACGGCAATGATACAACCGGTGATGGAACAAAATCTGCTCCGTATGCATCGATAGAAGAAGCTGTCAAGCAGTGCTGGAATTCATCAAAAGAATTTACAATTTATGTATCAGGAGAATTAACAGATGCACAGACAATTCCTGCGGCAGTTACATCCGGAACAAATAAAAGTGGTCTTGCTTCTTCTATTTTGATAGAAGGTTATACAAGTAACGCTAAAGATTATATTGACAGAGGTTTATCTGCGGTCCCTTCTACAGGAAGTGGAAGCTGTCTTACGGTAAATACTACAACACCTGTAACGATTAAAAAACTTAAACTTACCGGTGGCTACGCAGAAAACGGCGGCGGTATTTATTGTAATACGGCAAACGCAAAAATTACTTTGGGCGAGAACGCATTGGTAACAGGAAATAAGGCTCAAGAATGTGGCGGCGGGGTTTATGTTGCAGGTACCGGAACAGACGCAGATCAAAAAGTAACTTTTGATATGGCATCAGCAGAGGTTAGTGAAAATACGGCGTTTAATAACTCTTATGGTTCAAGTGATAACAACTACGGTGGTGGAGGAATTTATATTGAAAACGGTGAAGGCTCTATAGTAAATTCTGTCATTAGCGAAAATATAGTACAAACCTCTGAAAAAGGTAGTGGCGGTGGTGTACTGCTAAAAAAAGCAAACATAGTAATGAGTGGAAATTCTGTCATTAAGGGAAATACAGTAAAAGAGGCTGATGATACATTAGCTGGTTTCGGCGGTGGAGTTTTTTTGACAGGTTCTGCTTCTACATCATTCTGTATGTATGGAAATGCAACAATAGGAGCTGATGGGGAGCCCAATGAAGCTTTGTATGGGGGAGGAGTTGGTTTATTTAATGGTAGCATCTGCCTTGGTTATTCTACCCCAGGTACAACAGAAACCTTAAATGATGGCTGCGGAGTTATCTATAATCAATCCGGAACTAGAGGTGGAGGTATTTACTGTACTGGAAGCAGTCTTTATTTAGACTCTGGAAATGTTTCTTATAACAAATTAACAACCCCTGTATCTGGCGATTATGGAGGTGGTGGTATTTTCATTTCGAATAGTTGTCCAGCACTGAGCATTACCGGAGGTGTTATTTCAAACAATTATGCAAATCAAGGTGGTGGTATTTGTCATATACAAGCAAATTCAACAATTCATATGACTGGTGGTGTTATAAAGGATAATACAGCTACTTTACAAGGTTCTGGAATTTGGACAAAAGGCAATTTATTATTTGGTGGCGATGCCTCTGTTGAATCCGGCAATGATGTGTATTTAAAAAGCGGAGCCTTGATATCTGTGCAAGGAAATCCATCTAAAAGTCTTGTTGCAACTATAACTCCTTCTTCATATAGTGGCACACTTCAGGTAGCCGATACAAGCGAAGCAACAAAAGATGCTATTTCATCTGGTAAATTTATGGTTACTCCAAATGGGGCAGATAATTGGACAATTAGTAATGCCACCGGACGCCTTGTAGGACCTTAGTGTGACCGATGCCTTCTGCAATGCCTATTTCACGGCCTTCTTCGATTAAGCTCTGCAGTCCATTCAAAGTTTCCTGTTTTGTCGTGAGTCTCAAAGGCATCGGAAAGCTTTAGACCGAGCCTGTCTGGAGACGAGGGGGAAGTAATTACTGTTTACCCGTGCTTTCTGACTTTTTCTGCACATAAAAAAAACACGTCCAGAATATCTGAACGTGTTTGTAAACTTCTGTATTTTAAGTCTTATGTTTGTAATGGGGCACGCGCTTATGCGTGCTTACCAAGTTTACTGCGGAGACTCGCTTTACGCCTGCAGCGCAGTAACGGCAACTGTTGCTACGATGTCGTCTACGTTACAGCCGCGGCTAAGGTCGTTTAATGGTTTTGCAAAGCCCTGACATACAGGTCCGATTGCCATCCAGCCGCCCATTCTCTGGCAGATTTTGTAACCGATGTTTCCTGCATTGATGTTAGGGAAGATGAATGTATTTGCATGTCCCGCAACGCTGCTTCCTGGTGCTTTAAGTTCTCCAACTTCTGGAGCTACTGCTGCGTCAAACTGGAACTCACCGTCGAGTGCAAGATCCGGGTTTGCAGCTTTTGCAAGTTCTGTTGCTTTCTGAACTTTTGTTACTGTGTCATAGAATTTTGCATCGTTTCCTGAACCCTTTGTAGAGAAAGAAAGCATTGCAACGCGTGGAGTGATTCCTGCGATTTTCTTTGCTGTATCTGCAGATGCAAGTGCGATATCAGAAAGTTCTTCTGCAGTAGGTTCAATATTGATTGCACAGTCACCAAATACTGCAACGCCTTCTGGTACGTATTTGTTTCCTCCTTCTGGAGCTACCATGATAAAGCAGCTTGAAACTGTTTTAAAGCCTGGAGCTGTCTTGATTACCTGAAGTCCCGGGCGAAGTGTATTTGCTGTTGAATGGCATGCACCTGATACAAAGCCGTCTGCATCTCCTGCTTTAAGGATTAATGCGCCGTACATTGTATGGTCTTTAAGAATTGCAGCTTTTGCAGCCGCTACGTCTGCGTATTCTGGTGCGCCTGTTTTTTTGTTGATTTTTCCTTCGCGGGCCTTAAAAAGAATCTCTGCATATTTGTCTGCATTTGCGTCTTTTGCAGGATCTACGACTGTAACACCGCTTAAATCTGCATTTGATCCGCTTGATTTGATGTCTTCATCGCTTCCGATGAGGATGATTTTTGCGATTCCGTCTTTTACGATTTTAGAAGCTGCTTCTACGACGCGTTTGTCTTCGCCTTCGCACAAAACGATTGTTTTGCCTGCAGCTTTTGCTTTGTTCAATAATTCATCTACGAATGCCATATATCTGTCCTTCCTTTATTATAGAATGTTTAATACCGCGATTATATCAGTTTGTTGCAATTCTTACAACTTCAAGAGCTCCGTCATAAATCTTTGCTTTTGAATTTAATTCAATAAAATCGATATTCATCTTTAAAAGATCATCATCTTCGATAATCGTCTTAAGTACACGGTGCAGGATATCCGGTGTCGTTACTTCTTTTGTTCCGTCTCCAATCTCAGAACCGCGTATTGCGCCCCATGCCTCGTGACGTCCTACGCGCTGGATAAAGAGCTTTGGAATAGGGTAGAACGAAAGCTCACTCGGTTTTGTAATCATGATGTCACAGTGACGCATCAGAAGGTTTGTCGCATACACGGCTCCGTAAAAGTCAGAGTGCAGAAAAATGTGAACTCCCGTAACAGAATTTTCTTTTTCATCCATCTCTGAAATGAACTTCTGTGTTTTTTTCCAGTCGTCGTGCATCGTGTATTTTATGTTGTCTTTATCAAGGTGCTCTTTTAAAATTTCCCAGCGTCCCTTGTGATCTCCCATATTTATTAAAAGCGACGCTTTTTTTTCTTCGATATATTTTTTGCAGTATTTTGCAATGTCTGCAAATTTCAGAGCCTGTGCTCCGGCCCCTCCCATCGTTAAAAGAAGTCGTCTCGGCTGTCCGTCGTTCATTCGTTTGATGCGCGCCTTGCAGTCTTTTGCGATGTTTGATGTAAGCTCGTAGTCGATGTAGTGTCCTGCAAGAATTATATCTTCTTTTGGAATACATTTTTCTATCGCAGGTCCTTTTTCCATATTGATGAGTGTGCGGTAACCCATGTATGCAGACGGCGACTGAATCGTATGAATCGAGCCTTCGACAAGCCAGAATGCAAGAGGCAGATTATCCGGAATCATTGTAATTACTTTTTTTGTTCCGCTTAAAACTGCAGCATGTCCAACCCATGGGTGAGCTGCAACAAGTGGAATCTCTGACGGAATATTTTTAAAAGCCGGAACAAAGAAAGAAGAAAGCAGCCTCTGCTGGAGCGACGAGTCAAGAGTTAAACTTGTTTTAGAAGTTATCTTTTCCCAGATGTGCTCGTTAAACCACTTCCAGTTCTGTGACAGGCGTGAAAATCCGTTGTAATATCCTTCAAGAAATTTTATTGATTTTGCAACGCTTGTGTCTGTAAACGACATTAAGTCAAGAAGGTAAGATTTAAGTCCGAGCTTGTGGGCGGCAGAGGCAAGGGCAATCGCGATTCGCCAGTGGCCAAAGCCCATTCTGATCGTTCCGATTATGATTGATTTTTTAGGATTTATTTCTTCGTATTTTAATTTTTTTCCTGTTTCAGGATCTGTCATCGCCTTTTCGTCGTCACGCCGCACGAGCGTCCAGACGTTAAAGTCTTTGTAAACCTGGCCCTTTGGAATTGCGACAAGGTCAAATGGTTTTTCTTTTTTGCCAAAAAAAAGCGAGCAGAATTTTACGCTGAATGAACTAAAAAAGCACGAAGATGCAGAAATCGAGTTTCCGAACGGTTTAGTATATTTTTTCTCCATAAAGAATATTTTACAATGCCTCACACCAGTTGGCAATATATATTTTATACGCGCGAATACCACATTAGGCAAAAACATACCGTATACGTTGGGTAACGCTTGACAAAATACGGTAAAGAATGCAAAATATTCTAAAGATTACAAAGACTTAAAAAGTTTATCAGGAGAATCCGATGGAAGAAGACATCCTTACAATCGAAGAAGTAGCAAAATATCTGCGTGTTTCAGAACGCACCGTTTATGACTGGGCCCAGAAAGGTGAAATACCTGCAGGAAAAATCGGCACAGTATGGCGCTTTAAGAAAACAGAAATCGAAAAATGGGTAAATGACCGTCTTTCATCAGGTTCAAAAACTAATTCAGTTAATCCTGACGTTCAGATTAAAAACATACTTTCACCGGACAGAATCGTTTACATAAAACAGTCGACAAAGCACGATGCTTTAGTTGAACTTGCAGCAAACTTGAGCACTGCTCCTCAGGTAAAGTTTGCTCAGGAACTCGAAACAGAAATTTTAAAGAGAGAAGAGCTTATGTCTACGGCAATCGGCCGCGGAATCGCAATTCCACACGTACGTCTTTCTTCTATCACTGACCTTGTTATGTCAGTCGGAATCTGTAAAAATCCTATCATCGACTTCCAGACAATCGATGATGTTCCTGTTCAGCTTTTGATTATGATTGGTGCTGCATACAATCAGCATACATATTATCTTCAGACATTGAGTTTCTTGAGTGCAAAGTTAAAGAAGACAGAACTTCGTGATGCACTTCTTGCTTCTACAAGCCCGGAAGAAGCATACGAACTTCTTATTAAAGAATAAAAATGCTTTCACGAGAATCCAATCGGCTCCAAACGAGACGCTTTTATGGTAAATCGAAAGCTTAACGCTTTCTAAGTTTGGCCCGCTTGTCTTCTCGCTACGCTTTTTATTTTTTAACTAATTGGATTGGTTTCCGTCAATTTGTACAAAGTACAAATTGACGTTTTTGTTTGCATATATGAATTTTATTTTTTCACTATCAAATATTCTTCATTGTAAAGGTTGATATAAAACTTTGTTCCTTCAGGATTTTTCTTCCATGTGTAAGAATCGTCCTCTATTATGTCTTTTATATAATGTGATATATCCGAATTATTGCCTTGTAAATCTTTATTTATTGTTACGGTATTACCATTCCAACTTATTGAACTAGTAATTCCTGTTTCTGACATATTATTGAAGTAATAGTCAATAAGTTTTTTTATTAATGGATTACTTGTTTTTGGTTTTGATAAAGAATTTCCCGAGGTTGAAGTATATGTACTTCCATTTTTTGTAAATTCAATTTTGCTTGTCGCTGTATACTGTTCGTCAGCTAGCGCTTCCATAAAAATTTCCCCGTGCTCTTCTGACCACATGTCATCTAATTCGTTCTGTTCATTCAGATTTAACAGACTATCAAATTCGTTCTGGGAAAAAGTCATTCCAATTTTTCTTGTTTTGCTTATGTTGTGAATTATCCAACTACCATTATTTATTATGTCTGATAAATTCGAAGTTGTTTCAGTAAGTCCGTTGATTTCTACTTGTGATATAATTTGGGATATAGAGTTTGACGAAGGTGAAGAGCCACTTGATGGACCTGAACACGAAAAGAAAAACGCAATTATTACACTAAGTGGTATAAGTGCCTTGTTAATTTTAAACATATGAACCTCCTTATTCCAGTATACAAAAAAAAAGCACTTTGTCAAATTTTATTCTGTCAGCATCATTTTAAGGTAAATCTACTGCGATCCATTTATTTGTGTCGCTGTGTTCCTGTGCGATGAGACCAAAGTTTACTTTTGCAGTCGTTTCGCCCAGGACATAATCTGTTCCGTCAACATTTATTAAAGCACCGTTGTGTTTTACCGCAAGTCCAAACACAGAGTGACTGTATTCTCTTGAAACAAAAAGCTCAGATTTTATTCCCATGTGTTCCATGAGAATGCACATAAGCATGGAGCGGCTGTCACAGTCAGAGCCTACACCCTGTACGCTTGCCGTTACCGAAGTAAAGTCAGTTCCGCCTTTATCTCTTCTGTATCCGAAATCCTGAACCCAGTCTAAAATCATTTGAATCAATTCCATTTCTGGATTTTCAAAATTATTTCTCTGCGCAAGAGGAAGAAGGGTTTTGTACATGTCTTCAGAAAGAGCATCAAGTGCGCTGTAGCTTTCTTTAAAGATGAGTCTGTAAAATCTCTGCCATGCTTCTTTCCAGCTTTTATGTTTTGCATAAAGAGTTAAGACAGCATATTCGCGTTCAAGAACAAAATTACTTCTGTCAATTGCATCTGCATCAATTTTAGAAGATAAAACTCTGTCTGCAATATTTATTACAATCTGTTCATCTTTTGTTTTAGGATATGCAAAGCATGTAAAGGGTCCCGGTCGTCTGAAATCTTCCTTGCAGAAAAATACGCTGTCGATGATAGAAATCATAAACTGCTCGCAGTCCTTTGCAATCTGACTGTCTGCATAAGTTAAAAAAATCATGTTGGCTTTTTCTTTTGGATTTGCTGCAAGCGGAACCTGAACAGAAAGCGCCCAGCCTGTGTATTCTTTCTGATCCGGCATTACAAAAGAGTAATAGGCGAGTGCGCATGGTCTTTTGTACCACGAAATCTCTTCTGCATTGTAATTTGCTTTTAACTGCGCCATCGTGTCTGCAAGCTGGTCTTTTGCAGAAAGCTTTGTTTCTTCTGCTGAATATATTTTAAGCGCCAGCTTTACCGGCATTAACCTTGTTTCAAAGAAAAAAGAATTTGTTTCTGGATTAAAATCTTTAAGCTCGTAGCCTTCGGGAATGTCCATTGTAAACGAAAACTGGTCGAGCGAAAAATATTCTGCGTGGAGTGCGTTTGCTAAGCTGAATAAAACAAAAAAAGCTGATAAAAACCTAATGCGCAAAATTCTATTAAAAAAAGATTTGTTTGTTGCCATTTTTTACCTCTTTTTATATAGTAAAATCAATGAACGATATTCCTATTATATACGAAAATTCAGAAATTATCATTATAAATAAACCTCAGGGGCTTGCATGCCAGGGCGGGCAGAACATTGCCCATCCGCTTGATAAAGAACTTCCGCTAAAGCTCGGGTATTCTGTTTACCTTGTCCACAGACTTGATCAGGAAACAAGCGGCCTTCTTATAGTCGCAAAGTCTGCCAAAGCTGCTTCAAAGTGGACATCCCTTATCGGCGAAAAGTCCGTAAAAAAAGAATACGACGCGCTCTGCATCGGAGTTCCCGAAAAACCAGAGGGCACTTTTAAATCCTCGATAGTTGACCACGGTGTAAAAAAAGATGCCCTTACGTTCTATAAAGTAAAAAAATCATGGAATATGGATAGTTACATCCTTTCACATATTCACCTTACTCTCGGAACAGGCCGTATGCACCAGATAAGGATTCATCTTGCAAAGGCAGGCTATCCGATTGCAGGCGATGACAAATACGGAAACTTTAAGGCAAATAAAGAGTTAAAAAAGCTCTGCGGAATCAAACGCTTAAAGCTCATAAGTTCGCGCCTTACAATCCCTGTTGACGGCAAAGAAATGACATTTGAACTCCCTGTGGAGTTTGGGCTTGATGCGTGATTAAACGGAGATTTTATCTTGTGGAAAAACAGAAAAACCTGGGGTAGAATAGAGGTGTTATGAGAAAGATATTAACAAAACTATTTTTATTATTTATTTTGTGTTTTGGTTTTGGAATTTCTGCTTTTGCAGAAGAAAAAAAAACAGAAGTTTTTACAATTCAGTTTAGTCTTGAAGATGATGAAACTTTAGTTTTTTACCTTTTCAGCGATGAAGAATATGAAGGTGCAGTTTTTGCTGATACAAAGAAAGCAGAAGTTAATGTTGTTTTGTGTGATCATTCCGAAGTTGAAGAATTAAAAAAAATTGCTTTCGAAGCAAAGTCACTTGTAAAATCTGTTACCTACAGATATGAATATGAAAAAGAAAAAATTTATGAAAAGATAACGGACAGCTTTTATAGATTTGCTCCGAATGTTCATGAAGAATATACGTCACTTGATGAATTTGGTTATGTAAAGGCAAAGGGGTATGTAACAAGTTATCTTATTGCAATGGCCGATGGATCTTCTGAACAGATAGTTGATGCTTCAGGAAATTCTTCTTCAAATGTTTTAGTTTCTATCTGGTCTTTTACAGATGAAATTCAGACAATGATAGAATATTATTATAAAAAAGATTTTCCTGATAAAGAATTTGATTATAGACTTATTCCGACTGGAAGTTTTTCTGCAAAACTTGATGATGCTTTTACAAGAAAGAGTGATGAACCTGATTTGTTTACTCTTGAAGATTCTTTTATAAGACGATATGTAGAAAATGGTGCAGACTGTCTTCTCGATCTTACGGATCTTTATAATGAAATAAAAAACAAGATGGTTGATTTTCCTGCAAAAGTCGGAACATACAACGGCAAAGTTTATGCACTTGCATGGAATATGTGTCCTGGTGCAATGTTTTACCGTCGTTCTCTTGCAAAAAAATATCTTGGTACAGATGACCCTGATTTGATTCAGAAAAGAGTAGCTACATGGGATGATTTTTTATCAACCGCAGAAACTTTAAAACGAAATTCAAACGGAAAGTGTGTAATGGTTGCTTCGTATGAGGATTTGTTTAAACCGTTTGAAGGTGCCAGAAAACAGTCATGGGTTGTAAAGAAAAAACTTTTTATTGATCCTGCAATGGAACAGTATATGGAAATGTGCAGGACATTAAGAGAAAGAGATCTTGAAGGTCATAAGAGCCAGTGGTCAGATGAATGGTTTGACGGAGTAAAAGATGAAATGAAAGATGAAAATGGGAACGATATGGAAGTGTTCTCATATTTTCTTCCTGGCTGGGGACTTCATTATCTTTTAAAACCTTGCTCCGAAGAAAAAACAGATGGAGACTGGGCAATGGTTCCAGGTCCTTCATCTTTCCGCTGGGGCGGTACATGGCTTGCCATAAATAAAAATGCAAAGAATCCGGAAGAAGCAAAGCAGTTTTTAAAATATATAGTTTCTGATGATTCGTTCCAGCAGAAATGGGCAGAAGATACGGGAGATATGGGCCCGGATAGAAATGTCCTTAATGAAATAAAAGGAAATTTCAGTGAGCCTTTCCTTGGAGGTCAAAATCATTACGAAGTGTTTGCAGCTATTGCAGAAAATGTTACCGGCGGGCTTGAACATAGTGCAGACAGCGATTTTGAAAAATTGTGGAAAGAATGCTGCAGTTCATACGCAAAAGGCGAAATTTCCAAAGCTGAGGCTATAAAGCAGTTCAGACAGAACGTAAAAACTCAGCTGGGATACTGATTTTTTTTCAAAATCTATTGACCTTATATACTATTTTCTATAATATGTAACTGTACATTTTAATTACCTTTTAAGATGGACTCGTGTGAACGGGTCTTTTTTTATTATTGGAGTTAATTAGTGGATTACGTTTCATTAAAATCAATTTCGCATTATTCGGACTGTGAACCGCTTGTGTCGGGTCTCGGATATATCCTTGTTGATTTAAAGATTGTTCCGGCTAAAAGTACTGTAAAAATCAGTGCCGTCATTGCTTCTAAAGATTCTTCAAAAGACATTGGTGTTGAGGACTGTTCAAAAGTTCATCATGCTCTTCTTCCTCGTTTACAGGCTCTTCTTGGAACCGAAGACACATACATGGAAGTTACATCTCCAGGTATGGACCGCAATATTAAAAATGCTGCGGAGTTTGAAATTTTTAAAGGACATGAAGTTCGTGTCTGGGATAAAACTGTTAGTGACTGGGTCGGCGGAATTATTAAAGAAGCCGATTCAAAAACTGTATCTCTGGAAAACACTGATACAAAAGAAATAAAAACTGTTAGTTTTGAAAATATCGCTAAAGCAAAATTTATATATGTGTAGGAGGCTTTGAAAAAAATGGCTTCAGAAATGGGCGAGGCAATTCGCCAGTTAATGCAGGAAAAAGGAATCTCGGAAGATTCTGTTAAATTGACAATCGAAAACATGCTTAAGGCAGCATACAAGAGAACTTACGGAACATCTGACAATGCAGTCGTAGTTTTCGAAGATGATTTGTCTGACGTTACAATTTATTCACGCAAGACAGTTGTTGACGGTGTGTATGATCCTATAATCGAAATCGAACTTGAAGATGCACGCAAGCTTGATCCTGAATGTGAAGAAGGAGACGAGATCGATATTCCTGAAGATCCAAAATCATGGGGACGTTCAGCTGTATCTACAGGAAAGCAGACAGGTCATCAGGGCTTGAACGAAAGCTTTAAAGATAATCTTTACAACGAATACAAAGACAAGGTTGGTGAAATCATCATCGGTTATTACCAGCGTGAAAAGAACGGAAACATTTACGTTGACCTTGGAAAAGTAGAAGGTGTTCTTCCTGCTAAGTTCCAGTCACCACGCGAAAAATACGAAAAGAATGAACGCATCAAGGCGCTCATCGTAGATATTAAAAAGACTTCAAGCGGAATTCAGATTGTACTTTCAAGAAGTGATCCAGAGTTCGTACGCTCAATCGTAGAACTTGAAGTTCCGGAAGTTTATGACAAGACTGTTGAGATTTACAAAATTGTTCGCGATGCAGGTTACAGAACAAAGATTGCTGTTTATACAAATCGTGAAGATGTAGATCCGGTCGGAGCTTGTGTTGGTCTTAAAGGAAACAGAATTCAGAATGTAATTACTGAACTTCTTGGAGAAAAGATTGACGTATTAAAATACGACAGCGATCCTACTGTATTCATAAAGAATGCTTTAAGTCCTGCAGAGGTTTCTAAAGTAGTAATTCTTGACGAAGAAAAGAAACAGGCACTTGCAATTGTTCCGGATTCGCAGTTCTCACTTGCAATCGGTAAACAGGGACAGAACGTTCGTCTTGCAAACAGACTCTGCGACTGGACAATCGATGTTAAGACAGAAGAACAGGCTGCCGGTATGGATCTTTCTGAGTTCGAAACACGCAAGGCTGCAATCAACCTCTTTAAGGATGAAGAAACTTCTGAAAGCGTTAATGCAATTTCTGATCTTCCTGGAGTTGACGTTCGCGTTGCAGACATTCTTAAGGAAGCAGGTATTGCTGATGTTCAGCAGTTTATTGATGCATACGAAGAAGATGCACTCAAGAATATAGAAGGACTTACTGCAGATGATATCGAAGCAGTAAATAAAATTATCAGCGAAAACGTTGAGTTTGTTGAAGAATCAGACGAAAACCCGGCAGAAACAGAAGCTGCTTCTGAATCAGATTCTGATGAAGAAGAATATTTCTGTCCTGAATGCGGAGCAAAGATTACCCTTGATATGACACATTGTCCAAAATGCGGTGTTGAGTTTGAGTTTGAAGAGGAAGAAGAGTAGGGGATAAAACAGGATATATGGCAGAAGAAACAGAAAAAAAAGCTGTCGTTCACAGAAAAGCATCGGGTGCTCCAAAGGCAGCTGCTGCATCTGAAGAAAAGACAACACAGACCGCTTCGACAACCCAGAAGAAAAAGATTGTCATAAAGAAGAAGGCTTCAAGTCCGGATAAAAAAACTGTCGCAGCTGCAGAAAAACCTGCAGTAAAGCCGGGTGCTCATCCAGCAGGCGAAGCTCCTAAACAGGAAAGAAAGGCTCCTTCGGATATCAAGCAGCCGTCTGCACAGTCAGGACAGAAAACATTTAAGAGAAACGGCTCTTTCGAAATCAATTCTACTCGTCCTAATGTAAAAGCCGGAAATCTTTCTGATCACTCGCAGCGCTCAAGTTACTCAAACCGCGATGGAAGACCGGGTTCAAACGGATTCCAGAGACGCGAAGGTGGTTTTACCGGAGCTCAGGCTCGTCAGGGCTACCAGAACCGTGAACGCGACGGACAGAACAGAGGCGGTCAGGGTGGATTTAACCGCGACGGAAGACCAGGTGGATTTAACCGCGGCGGCCAGGGCGGTTTTGGAGGCCAGAACAGAGGTCCAGGTGGATTTAACCGTGGTGGTCAGGGTGGCTTTGGCGGACAGGGCAGAAGCTTTGCTCCACCACCAGATAACATTACAACAAATAAAACAGCGGCAAAGAAAAAGTTTACAGGTAAAAAGCAGACTTACAGCCGCAAAGATAGAGAAGAAGCTTTTGACGAAGACAAGTTCTTTGAGACAAAGAAAAAGGTAGAAACTCCTGCAAGTGTAGTTCCTGCAAAAATTGATATCATGGAATCAATTTCTGTATCTGACCTTGCACGCAAGATGAACCTCAAGGCTTCTGAAATTATTTCTAAACTTATGTCGATGGGAATGATGGTAACAATCACTCAGTCAATCGACTCAGATACTGCAACACTTTTAGCTGCAGAATATAACTGCGAAGTTCACCTCGTTTCGCTCTATGATGAAACTGTAATTGAATCAGATTCAGCAGGAGACGAAAACATGGTTGCTCGTCCACCAATCGTAACTGTTATGGGACACGTTGACCATGGTAAGACAAAAACTCTCGATGCAATCAGAAAGAGTCACGTTGCAGAAGGTGAAGCAGGCGGAATTACTCAGGCAATCGGTGCTTATTCTGTTACAACTCCAAAGGGTTCTATTACGTTCCTCGATACACCGGGACACGAAGCATTTACAATGATGCGTGCTCGTGGTGCACAGATTACGGATATCGTAGTTCTCGTTGTTGCAGCAGATGACGGTGTAATGCCTCAGACTCTCGAAGCCATTAACCACGCAAAGGATGCAAAAGTTCCTATCATCGTTGCCGTAAACAAAGTTGATAAACCAGAAGCAAATCCTGAGCGCGTTAAGACTCAGCTTTCTGAACTCGGTCTTACCCCGGAAGAATGGGGTGGAGACACTCAGTATGTTCATATTTCGGCTCTTAAGAAAGAAGGTATTGATGACCTGCTTGATGCAATTCTTTTGCA
>JAEEGL014807567.1_pt1 | contig 46304 bp, 34 predicted proteins | sample 9134231 | NCBI WGS metagenome assembly JAEEGL01 (sample SAMN16246548, study PRJNA631951) | gut metagenome | biome: gut microbiome; feature: rumen; material: fiber-attached | host: Bos | place: Iran: Karaj | collected 2018-10 | reverse complement strand
TTCTGCTACGGCAAGTTCCGCTTCACGCAAAAGGGTGACAAGGTTTATGCTATTTTCCTCTTAGATGAGCAGGAAAGCCCTGTGCCCGAAACGTATTGGTTTGATTTTCCTGCGGACGAGACGTCCGCTAACCTGAAGACAGGAAAAATCAAGGTCTTGGGCAGCAAAAAGAAAGCCTCCCTAAGAAGAGAAGCTGATGGTCGCTACCGCATCAACTTCCCGAACAATTTTGAGATGCCACATGCGGTGGTGTTCGAAATGCGGAAATAATTCCGCGATTTTCGAAAAACATCATCCCGCTCTGGCATTTCGGGATGGGGTATTGAGCGGGCTTTCATTCCACGACATATTCCCCAACGGTCATCGTGTCACGGTCGAACTGGATGCCGATTTTCACCACTCGGCAGCCTTCGGTGTTGTAAGGGAGCGCGTAGTTCTTGCTGTTGATTTGGTCGAGGGCTTCCTGTGCCGTGCCGTTCACCTTCAGCTCGAAGACGTAGGTGGTGTCGGGCATCTGCAACACTACGTCAATGCGGCCTTGGGCGCACTTCACCTGTGTGCGGGCGTAGAAGTTCAACATGTTGAAGATGAGCCAGAAAGTGTATTCATAGAAACCCTCGTAGTTCGAAACACTCTCCAATTTTTTCTTAAAGCCCTCAACATAGGGGATGCCCGCGAGGAAGGATTTGAGTTCAGCCATGGCCACGTCGATGTCGTTTCTCTTCAAAGCACGCCACAACTTTATGGCGAAACCGTCACGCACCATGCCACTGTCAAGTCCGATATAGGTGGGAACAAGGCCATAAATAAAACCTGTCAGGACTTCTTTGTTGGGTATGGAAAGGATGTATGAGTCCGCATCCCTATCGTAATCTTTTATGGTGATGTAACCGCTTTGATACAGCAATGGCAATGCACTTGTCATGGCTTCGGTGGGACAGTCAAACGACATGGCCGAAGCCTCAATGCTTTGCAAAGTGGTGATGTCCGTCCTGAATTGCTGCATCTGTCTAATCAGAAACGTCGGGGTGCCGCTCTCGAACCAATAGTGGCCTATCTTCTTATGGTTAAAGCACTTGAGCAGACTGAACGGGTTGTAAATATCAGGCGACTTTCCTGAAAACCGATAGCCGTCGTATTGCAATTTCAGCTTGGCGTGCATTTCCTCGGGAGTACATTCGTATTCCTCGGCCAGCATGGCAATGTCGGGAGCCATGTCGTTGGCGAACTCGTTCTCTGTAATGCCGCAGATGGCGGCGTATTTGTCGTCCATCGAGATGTTCGTCAGGTTGTTGATGGTCGAGAAAATGCTCAATTGTGAGAATTTGGTGATGCCCGTGATGAAGCAGAACCTGATCATGGCCTCGCTCGCCTTCAGCGGCTGGTAGAACTCCTGCATGACACGGCGGTAATCCGGCAGAAGAGCCTCTTGATGCAGCACATCCAGCAGGGGAGCGTCGTACTCGTCGATGACGACCACGACTTGCTTGCCGGTCTTCTCGTAGGCGCGTCGTATCAAACCTTTGAGTATTTGACCGGGAAGGAGTTCGTCGCTGTCTTGCCCGAATTCTGCGACCAAGGGCTTCAACAGTAGCAAGAGCGTGTTGCGAAGGCTTTCGGCTGTTTCCTGGTTCTTGGCCTCGCTCAGATCCAGATGTAACACGGGATAACTTTCCCATTCCTTCTCCAACGCCATGATTTTCAATCCCTCAAATAGTTCTTTCTGCCCTTTGAAGTAGGAATCCAAAGTGGTGGTAAGCAAACTTTTGCCAAACCTGCGCGGACGGCTGAGGAAGACAAACGGGCTTTCCTTGGTCATCTTCCAAACCAAGTCGGTCTTGTCTATGTAAAGGTAGTTCTCTTTCCTTATCCTTTGAAAGGTCTGAATTCCAACGGGATATTTTCTGTTTGCCGTTTCCATAGTCCTGCAATTTTGCTTCACGTTGCAAACTTACAAAAAAACGCCAATTGGAAGGTCGGATTTGTAAAGAAATTGATTTTAGGCAAATTAAGCCTCATTCCATCTCCTGTTTCTCTCCTACCCCCACCACAATTTGACCTTAAGCCTTCTTCACCGCAGCAATCAGCACCACCGCTGTGAGAATGAGGACGATACCGATGGCGAGGTTGAATGTGAACGGCTCATCGAACACAAATATGCCGATGAGTACGGCTGTGAGTGGCTCGAGCGCGCCAAGGATGGCTGTCGTGGTAGAGCCTACATACTTGGCCGCATACACCATCAGCACCAAAGCGAAGATGGCGGGCACCAAGGCTAACCAACCGACATAAAACCAACTTGTAGCGTTCTGCGGCAGAATGAGCGGCAGTCCAGCAATCAACGAATACACCACCATGCCCAAGGTGCAGTACATCAAAACATAAAAATTGATTTTGAAGGACGACATCTGCAAGTTACCCTTGTTCACCACAATGATATAAAGGGCATACGACAAGGCCGAAGCCAACACAAGCAGCACGCCCACCGTGGACAATACGCCCGCGCTGTCGCTCCAATACAGCAAGGTCACGCCAGCACCCGAAAGCAGCAGTGAAACCACGGTGGGCCATGTGATACGCTCATGAAAGAACACGGCCATGATGACGGCTGTCATCACGGGATAGGTGAAAAGGATGGTAGAGGCCACACCCGCCGCCATGTAGTGAAAACTGAGGTACAAAGTGAGCGACGAAATGATGAACAGCAACCCCAAACCCGTCAACACACGAAACTCCTGTCTCGTGACCTTGAGGCTTTCTTTTCGGAAGAGCATCACAATGGCGATGATCAACCAAGCCAACCCGAAACGGTAAAACAGCACGCTATTGGTCTGCATACCCTCGGCATACAACTTCAAGGCACCCAAGGGGTTAGTGCCATAGCAGACGGCAGCGGCAATGCCAGCCAAAGTCCCGATAAACTTACGGCTCTTTAACTTTTCCGTGTTCATTATTCAGGTTTATCCCACAACGATATTCACAATCTTCTTCGGCACGTAAATCACCTTGCGCACTTGCTTGCCCTCAATCCATTTGGCGGCTTCGGGGGCGGCGAGCACGGCGGCTTGCACCTCGTCTTGGTTCATCGTGACGGGCAACTCCATGTTGAAGCGCATCTTGCCGTTGAAGCTGATGGGGTAGTTGAAGCTGCTCTCCACGGTCTTGCTCTCGTCATAAATTGGGAAGGTTGCCTTGACAACCGAATCGTTATTGCCAAGCAGATGCCAGAGCTCCTCGGCGATGTGTGGGGCGTAAGGCGAAATCATCACACAGAGCGGTTCCAGAATCTCGCGCTTGTTGCACTTGAGGTCAGTGAGCTCGTTGACACCGATCATGAAGGCCGAAACGACAGTATTGAATGAGATGCTCTCAATGCCGTCCTCCTCCTTCTTGATGAGCTTGTGCAGACATTTCAGCTCAGGTGCGGTGGCTGGCTCGTCGCTGACATGGAACTCGTTATTCTCGTCCGTGTAGAGTTTCCAGAACTTACGCAAGAAGCGGAAGGTGCCTTCGATACCTTGTGTGTCCCAAGGCTTCGACTGCTCGAGCGGTCCGAGGAACATCTCGTAGAGACGGAGTGTGTCGGCACCGTATTTCTCCACGATGTCATCGGGGTTCTGCACATTGTACATGGACTTCGACATTTTCTCCACTTCGGCACCGCAAACAAAAATGTCGTTGCCATCCTTGTCTTTCTCGAAGATGAACTGGGCGTCTTTCAAATCGTCACGCCAAGCTTTGAAGGCCTCAACGTCGAGCACGTCGTTGTGGACGATGTTGATGTCCACATGGATGGGATCGCTGAACAGCTCTCGGTCTGGGAGATTTTTGGAGATGAAGACAGGGGCTCCGCTGTAGGCTTCGCCTTCCACGAAGGTGGGAACCTCCTTCCCGGCAATCAAGTCTTTGATCTTCTGTTCCACCTTGTCGGTATCGTTGAGGTAGTCGTTCACCACATCAACGATAGGTACCAAGAGGAGCTTGTATCCTTTGCTTGCGGCATATTCTTCCCAAGGCTCAGCTAGCTTTTCGAGGGCACCCATGCGGTTGATTTCGATGAGGATGCCTTTCTCGGGGCAGAAGAAGTCGAATCGACGGCGGCCGTCTTTGAAGTCCTTCTCGAACTTCACGCCTAACTTGTTGTCTTTGATGAGACGCCAAACGCCGTATTCGCAGAGTTTCTCCATGTTGGCGCGGTAGGCGAAGCTGGAGCGGCCTTGGATCATGCCTTGGTTGATCATCCTTTGGAAAGGCTCGTCCTTGCAGGCTAATCCGATGTCGTAGAGGAACTTGCACCAGAAGCGGCTGTAAATCAAATGGCCGGTGGCATGTTCGGCGCCGCCGATATAGAGATCCACGTTCTGCCAATAGTCATTAGCTTCGCGGCTAAAGTATTCCTTGTCGTTATGCGGATCTTGATAGCGGTAGTAGTAGCCGCTGGAACCGGCGAAGCCTGGCATGGTATTGGTTTCAATGGGGTAGCCCTCCTCGGTGACCCAGTTCTTGGCGCGGGCCAAAGGCGGCTCACCCGTCTCGGTGGGTTTGTATTCATCGATGGTGGGCAACTCAAGCGGCAGCTTCGACTCGTCCATGGCGTAGGGCATGCCGTCCTTGTAGTAAATCGGGAATGGCTCGCCCCAGTAACGTTGGCGGCTGAAGATGGCGTCGCGTAGGCGGTAGTTGGTCTTGCCAGTTCCGACACCCAGTTTTTCCAGTTCTTCAATCATGCGTTCAATGGCTTTCTTCACCGTCAAGCCGTTAAGGAAGCCCGAATTGACGAGTTCTCCGTCCTTGGCATCGAAACTTTCTTCCCAAGTGGCTGGGTCAGTCGGTTCAGTGCCGGGCTTCTTCACCACTTGGATGATGGGCAAGCTGAAATGGCGGGCAAAGGCGAAGTCGCGGCTGTCGTGGGCGGGTACCGCCATGATAGCGCCAGTGCCGTAACCCATGAGCACGTAATCAGCAATCCAGATAGGCAGCTTGGCACCCGTGATGGGGTTGATGCCGTAGGCACCAGTGAAAGCGCCGCTCACCTTTCGGACCTCGGCCATGCGTTCGCGTTCGCTGCGGTTCTTGGTGCGGGTGATGTATTCCTCCACCTCGGCGCGTTGCGCCTCGGTGGTGATCTCCTTCACCAATTCATGTTCAGGCGCCAACACCATAAAGGTGGTGCCAAACAAAGTGTCTGCACGAGTGGTAAATACTTCCAAATCAATGTCTTTGCCATCAACTTTGAAGATGACGGAAGCACCCATGGACTTGCCGATCCAGTTGCGCTGCACTTCTTTCACCGACTCGCTCCATTCCACGGTCTCCAGGCCGGTGAGCAGCCTTTCGGCATAGGCGGTAATTCGGAGCAGCCATTGTTTCATCGACTTGCGTACCACAGGATAGCCACCACGCACGGAGAGGCCGTCCACAACCTCGTCATTGGCCAAAACAGTACCGAGTTTCGGGCACCAGTTCACCAAAGCTTCGGCTTGGTAGGCGAGGCGGTAGTTCATCAGCACTTCCTGCTGCTCCTTCTCGCTCATGGCCTTCCACTCGTCGGCAGTGAAGCTCAGCGGCTTGCTCTCGGCCACGTTGAGGCCTTCGGTGCCTTTCTCCTCAAGGCGGTGGATCAGCTTGCTGATGGGCTGGGCTTTCTGGCAGTTGTTGCAGTAAAACGAGTTGAACAGCTGGAGGAAGGTCCACTGGGTCCATTTATAATAGCTCGGATCGGAGGTGCGCACCTCGCGGTCCCAGTCGTAACTGAACCCGATTTTGTCCATCTGCTCGCGGTAACGGTTGATGTTCTTCTCGGTGGTCACGGCCGGGTGGGTTCCAGTTTGGATTGCATATTGTTCAGCGGGCAGACCGTAAGCGTCGTAGCCCATCGGATGCAACACGTTGAAACCTTTCAATCGCTTGTAACGTGCGTAAATATCAGAGGCGATGTAACCTAATGGGTGACCCACATGAAGTCCTGCTCCCGAAGGATAAGGGAACATGTCCAAAACATAGAATTTTGGCTTATTGTGGTCAATATCAACCTTATACACTTTCTGGTCGCGCCAATACTGCTGCCATTTTTTCTCAATCTCGGTAAAGTTATATTCCATAGGATGTGTGTTTTTTTCAGAATAACCTGCAAAAATAAAGTTTTTAATCGAATCAACAATAGTAAAATAATTCAAATTTTGTATTTTATAAAGGATAAAAATATTATTTTTGCATGAAATTTCTTTTATAAAAGATAAAATTGAAAAAATGGATATCATTTTAAGACCACAGTATTTAGACAATATCGGGCATTATCTCGGCAAGGACACCATCATTATACTAACGGGCCAACGAAGGATCGGAAAAAGCTTTGTCCTCCGTATGTTCCGTGACAAAATCAGCAAAGAGCGTCGTGCCAACGTCATCTTCATCGACAAGGAAAAACATGAATTTGACGACATCAAAACTTATAAAGACTTGAACGCCTATATTGACGCTCGACGGGATAAAAGCCTGACGAATTATATTCTTGTTGACGAGATTCAAGACATCGAAGAGTTTGAAAAGAGTGTGCGCAGCTATTACGAGGAGCCTGACATCGAGATTGTGGTCACCGGCTCAAACTCGAAGATGCTCAGCGGCGACTTAAGCACCCTCATTGGGGGTCGCTACAAGGAAATCTATATTCAGGCACTGAGTTACGAGGAGTTTATGCTGTTTCACCAACTCCCCGACACGGACGAAACCCTCTCAAAGTATATCCAATTCGGAGGTCTGCCAGGCTTGCTGAAGATGGGTCTCGACGAGCAGGATGCGCGACAATACCAATTGGACGTGTATCATACGGTGCTGCTTAAAGATGTGATTTTGAGGAATAACATCCGCAACGTGCCGTTCCTCGAAAACCTTGTAAGGTTCCTGGCCGACAATACGGGGAAAATCATTTCCGCCAACAGCATCGCCAAGTATATGAGGTCAAAGGGCGACAACATCACCTCAACAGTCGTTATCAATTACATCAAATACCTGTGCGATGCCTACATGATTCATCGGGTGAACCGTTACGACATCCACGGCAAGAAGCTGTTTGAGAGCAACGACAAGTTCTATTTCGAGGACAACGGTATCCGCAACGCACTGGTAGGCGGTTCTCGTGAGGGCGATATCGAAAAAGTGATCGAAAATATCATCTACAACCATCTGATCCGTCTTGGTTATGAAGTGACCGTCGGGCAACTTCAGGTTGGCGAAATCGACTTTGTTTGCACCAAGCCCGAAGGCCAACGAGTTTATGTGCAAGCCTCATACCTTATCGCCGACGATGCCACACGGGAGCGCGAGTTCGGCAACCTCCGTGCCATCAGGGATAACTACCCCAAATATGTCATTTCAATGACACCGTTGGTCGATAGGCAGGATGCAGAAGGCATCACGCACATTGGCCTCAGGCGTTTCTTGACGAAAGGGTTTGAATAAAAGCGGCGTGAGCCTTGGAAGGCTCCATTATCGGGCGAAATCTACCTAAAAAGGCATACATTTCGCCCAAGAGCCAAAACCTTCCTTTATTTTAAGAAATATTTTCAAAATCTTTCCTTTATTTAAGGAAAGTTTGTATTTTTGCAAAAAAAAGTCATGACTATAAAAGAGACCATCAAATCTTTAATTGCCCTTAAGCAACAAGAAATCCCTGTGGCTTATTATCCGCGTGAAGTGGAATTGCCCATCAATTCCAAAAAGGTTATAACCGTTGTGGGTGTTCGCAGGTGTGGAAAATCCACGCTGATGGAACTGTGTATTGAACGCTTGTTGAAAGCGGGCGTGAGTCCCCGACAAATTGCTTGGATCGGTTTTGATGACGAACGTTTCGAGAATATGTTGACATCGGACTTCGATGCCATCCTCGAGGCTTATATGGAAATGTTCCCAGACATACACGTCAAAGATGCGTATTTCTTCTTCGATGAAATCCAGCGGATAGAAGGATGGGAACTCTTCGTGCTTCGCCTGTCAAAACATTACAGCAAACACATATTCATCTCTGGAAGCAATGCCGATATGCTCTCAGAAGAACTAAACACCGCCCTTCGTGGCTGGCCGTTGGAGTACAAAGAATATCCTCTATCCTTCAAGGAATACTGCCATTTCAAAGGCATTCCTACAGAGAGTTATCTGGAATCTGACTTAGCTCAAATTAGGGTGAGTTTTAATGAATTTATCCATGAGGGCGGCTACCCTGAAGTCGTTTTGGAACCCAGTCGTGTGATGAAAGACAAATTGTTGCAGGGGTATTTCAATGCGATGATTTTCCGTGACTTGATGGAACGTTACAACTTGTCCAACCCTGAGCGTGTCAAATATGTGATCAAGCGCCTGATGGCGGGCATCTCCAAACCGGCATCCATCAATGCCATCTACAACGACATGCGTTCCCAAGGCAGGAAAGTCACCAAAGACGATTTGTACGACATCGCCGACAAGACCTGTTCCATATTCCTGCTATACAAAGTGACCAAGTTCGACCCTTCATTCAAAAAAGAAACGAGTGCTCTCCCAAAGTACTATTGTGTGGATAACGGCCTACGCCAGTCAGTCTTGCTTCCCGGCCGGGACGAAGATGGTATTTTGTTCGAAAATGCCGTCTTCCTTCACCTCCTTCGAAACCTTTCCGATGGCGAGAAGATTTGTTATTACCAAGGTGAAAAAGAATGTGATTTCGTCATCCAAACTGCAACAGGAGTAAAAGAGCTGATTCAAGTGTGCTGGGATATGAACGACGAGGGAACCCGAGAGAGGGAATTGGGCGGCATACGTGAAGCCGCATCCCTCACCCATTGCGACAAAATGACAATCGTTACCTCCGAAAAGGAAGAGGATGTCCATGACGAACTGGGTGTCATTCATATCGTTCCTGCCTGGAAATGGTTCCTAAAATAAGCGGGAGGAATGTTTCTTCAAAAGAGCCTCAATTCGGTCGGCTATCTCGAAAGAAAGATTGAACTCCGCACGGGGCTTGTCAGAAACCTGTGCCAAACATTCACGGAACAAAGGATTGGTAAACAATGTTTTCCGAAATTCACTTTTAAGCGAAGATTTTTTTTAAAAAACCACAAAAAAAACATCCTCCCGCTCCGAGGGCTGGCAGGGAGCGGGAGGACGGAATGGTAGAGACGCGCTATGGCACGTCTCTACATTGCGATTAATTCTTTCGCTTCTTCAGGGCGTAAGCCGTGCCGAAGCCGATGAGCAGGAGGGCACCGCCGCCGAGGGGCGCGCCTTGGTCGGTTGACTCACCGTGAGAACCAGGAAGGCTGATGAAAGAGCCGGTCTCGCGAGAGTCGTAGCTGCTCTCTCCTCTGGTGGAACCCTTGCCAAACAGGCCGCCATCCTGCGCGAAAGCGCCGACACCCATTCCGAGGACGATGGCGAAGGTTAATGCTAATCTTTTCATATTATTATTGATTTAACTACGAATTTAACGAATTACCTCACCCCCCACCCCCCTCCCCCCGAGGGGGGTGGAGGAGGAAGGGGGAAGGGGCCTATCTCACAACAATCTTCTGTGTCCTCACATTCTCACCGTTGATAAGGCGCAGCACATATACACCGGGAGAGGTGAGAGGTGAGAAGTGAGAGGTGAGAGGTGTCATTTCCTTGCTGAACAACTGACGACCGAGAGCATCGAAGATTTGGAGGGTTCCTGGGCTGGTGAGGATGAGTTGTCCGTTGCTGATGAAGGCGAAGTTGTCCTGGTTGTCCAAGTTATTGTCTGTTTCCACGAAAACCAGCTCGAAGCGGGCGGCGTAGTCGTCGGCTTTAGCGGTGAAGGTGTAGCTTGGCGTGGCAAGTAGGTCGATGTCGGCGCCGGTGAGGTAGTCGATGAGATGGAGGTAGTCGCATTCGGCGTTGAGCAGGCTGGCCTCGATGGTATAGGTTCCAGCAGCCTTCTCTAAATAGAGCGGCATGGCTCCGTTATCGGCCTCGTTGTCGGCCACGGCATAGCGTTCGCCGCCGTTCATGAAGTAAAGCAGACTGTGAGCATCGTTGATGCTAACCTTCTCCAATGGCGTGCCTTGGTTCATGCGCAGATAGGCACGGTCTGTCACCTGTCCGTCTTTGTGAAGCAACAAGCGCACGTAGCTGCCCTCGGGCTGGCTGCCGTTACGGGTGGGAGCGCCGCCGAAGGTGAGTGTGCCAGCCTCGGTGGCTTTCACGAAGAAGCCGTCGCCGGGTTTGATAGGCTCGTTGTCCTCGGCCACGTAGGCCACAATGTTGCTGCCGCCCTCGGCGCGATAGTAGGCCGTTTGTGCCGTGCCGTTAATCTTCACGTCGGTGATGTTGATGTTGTTGGTGTAGGGGTTGCCCACGAGGTTGAAGCCCGCCGTTGCGCCGCTGGTATAGCTGACCGGCACACTGATCTCGGCGTTGCTGGCATTGAGTTGACCGGCTAAGTTGAGCGTCCTCTCGGCCTGGTTGGCGTAGAGGAAACCTTGGCCCGGGTTGATGGCGGTGATACCGTGGCTGCTCACCTTTTGGTTGAACCACGTGGCGGTGGGTTCGTCATACACATAGAGGTCGTAGTTGCCTGTGGTAAGCCCGCTGACGGGGATGCCGTCGCTGACAGGCGCGGCGATGGTGTACCAGCCGTCGTTGCCCGTGCCGTAGCCATTGATGTGCTTCTGCAGCGTGCCTTGCATGCCTGGAAGGGTGTTGTAAAGCAGCGCGCCGTCTTCGATGACCAACTGCGATGGTTGAAGGATGCCCAGACCGTAGGTGGTGTTGAGTGCATGGCCGCTCTTCACGGTGAGCACGTCGTTGAGGTTGAGCACGTAGGCATGGAGCACGTTGACATCAATGTCGATGTCACAGTTGTAGGCGATGCACACCACGTCGTTGGCGGTGGGCAGCTCCATCGAGAGCCAGTTCATTTCGTCAGACCAGTTGGCGTTGTCGAAGTTGTCCCAGAAAGTGCATTGCGGTATGTAGTTGCTGAACACGTTCCAGCCCGTGGCGTTTTGATAGTTGCTGACCATGGCATCGGGCACATACACAGGGATGCTGTAGTTCATGCCGTCAAACGACCAGTCGGCAGCAGTTACAGGATTGGGGTTTTCAGAGATGAGCAGCGTGAAGCCGTTGCAGTTTTCAAAGGCGCGGTCGCCGATGTTGTTGACCTGAACGCCTAAAATGAGCGATCCAGTAAAGCCCGTGCAGCCGGCGAAGGTGTATGGGCTGATGGTTTGAATGCCATTGCCGATGAACAGCGAGCCATTGAAGCCCGAACAGTCTGAGAAGGCATACTGGCCAATGGATGTGACAGTGTTCGGGATTACCAGATCACCTGTCAAGCTGCTGCAACCTTGGAAAGCGTACTGGCTTATCGAAGTCACCGTGCTGGGGATAATCAGTTCCGTTAGCAGTTCATTGTCGATATACAGGTTGTGAGCGTATCGGAGGGGATTGGAATACTCGTTTCCGAATGAGAATCCGCACCAAGAAGCAAGGTCGCCCAAATAATTCACCGCTGTCAAGCTGCTGCAACCTTGGAAAGTGTATTTGCCTATGGAATTCATCGTGTTCGGAATGGTTATCTCCGTAACAAGCGCATCATTGAAATACAGGTTGTGAGCGTATCCAAGTGGATTGGAATATTGGTTTCCGAAGACGATTCCGCACCATGATGCGAGGTCACCCGCATAATCAACCGAGGTCAGACCGCTGCAATTGTAAAAAGCATCAGATTCAATCGATATCAATGAAGCCGGAATCTCCAATTCGCCTGTCAATCCATTGCATCTATAAAACGCACTGTTTCCAATGGTCTCCATGTTTTCGCCAAGGGTCAACGCAGGTGCCGACAAACAGCCATAAAAGGCCAAATCGCCTACTGTAGTGACCGCATCAGGAAGGATGATGGCACTAGTCATATTGCTGCTATTAATGAAAGCGTAAGGAGGAATATGGGTCACATTCGCGCCTATGTTCAACGTGACGATAGGCGTAGCAGGCCCATAACAAAAATCCCAAGGCCAATCAGCGTTTCCATCGTTGACCTCACCGTTTCCATCGTTGAATACAGAAAAATTACTATCCCATGCTTCTACAAAGGAACTCATGGAGGTACAATTGGTAGCGTTGAAATTCACCGTGGCCAACGCGGGGCAGTTCCAGAAGGCATAGCCTCCGATGGTCTCCACGTTTTCGCCAATGGTCAATGAGGGTATTTGTGAACAACCATCAAAGGCATGTTGGCCGACGGTAGTAACCGCTTGAGGCAGATTCAAAGCCCTGTTCAGTCCTGAGCAGCCGCTGAAAGCATAGTCACCGATGTGTTCCAGCATGGAATTGTTGGCAAACGCCAAGGTTGCAATACTGCTGCAGTTCTCGAAGGCATGGGCACCAATCTCCACGACGGAGGCACGTACCGACAAGCCAGGATAGATGCTTGACGCGTTTTTGAAAGCATAGTCCGGAATGCGGGTTACACCATTGCCAATGTTCACACGGGTAATGGCAGGGTCACCGCCGTTGGCATCACTGGAGAAAACTCTGTTCATAGTAACACAGTTCATCGCATTGAAATTGACGGTTTGCAAGGATGGGCAGTTCCAGAAAGCTTTGCTGCCAACTGATGTCACATATTCAGGAATGGTCACCTGTGTCAATTCGGTGCAGCCGTAGAAGGCCTGTGCACCTATGGTAGTTAAACCGATGAAATACTGCAATTCATTAAAGGAATGAATGGTGGTGTTGTTTTTAAACTCCTCGCCGAGGCTTGTAACACCAGCAGCTTCGGCAAAGCTCAACTCGCCGTCGCCATTGGTGTCCCACCCCGTTGCCGGTGCCACACAGAGGGCTTTTACATTGGCATCGGCAAAATTGATGTTACCATCGACAACAAAAACCGCCACCAAATTATGATCGTACCATACGGGAAAAGAATACTCGGCATCCGTTGACACCCACACATTATTTTCTATCCAACCAGCAAAAGTGTAGCCTTCTGCGGCCGTTGCTGTGAGTGTGCATTCTGTACCCCTCTGATAGTTACCATCACCACTCACCGTACCACCCCCAGTAGGGTTGAGGGTAGCGTTGACAGAATAGATGTCTTGAGCCGGACGGACGAGGCGCACCGATTTAACCTCGAAGAAATAACCTTGCCCCCAATCAATTTGAGAAGAATAACTATTACAACTAAGGTTTGAGTCACTGAAGGAAATATGAAAATAATGAAAATCCTCTTCCTCAATATCGCCCCAATCAAAGTAAGATAATACTTTCGACGACGACCAGTAGTCGCCTATGGTACCTAAACCGTCATACTCCATATAGGATTCGAACCAATACTCCCCCGTACCTGCGGCTGGCAAAAAAATGGCACCGTGCTGCTCTAAAGCATTCCACTGTTGGTCGGTGATCACATTGGTGGAATAGTTGCCATCGGGGGTATTCGTGTTGTTCAACATGTAGTAGTCGGCACTCCAACTATCAGGCAGTAGGATCACACCGTTAACATTGTTCACGCGAGCCTTGGCATAACGGATACCGCTGGCAGTATTACGGGTGTTGAACACATACTCCCATTCCTCATGGGTCGGTGTCCGCCAATCGTATTGTTCCATGTCTCCGTTGGTGCCAAAATAAAATAGGTCGTAATTCTCATTTTGAGTATTTTGGTGGTAACTTCCATCTTGCCATATGTACTCGGGAGCAGTGCCAAAGTAATCCCATTGGTTATCGGCGAACTTCCAGTAAGGTGTGTCGGCGCTGCCGATGTATTGCAGGTTGCCTGTGGAGAAATACACTTGGTCTGTGGCGCTAACCGAGAAAGCTTGGGGATAAACGTTTGATTGTGCTATCGTTGTTGTCCAAAGACCCATTAAGAAAGCGACAATAGCCGCTCTTAAACATTTTTTTGTAAAAAGGTTAATCATATCACGATTTGTTTAAATTGTACTTTCTGGTTAATCAAAACAGCCATCATCCAGCATTTTCTTTAATTGTTCAGCCAAGGCATAGGATTTTGGGAATTGCTTTTCCCATAAAGACACATTCAAAAGGTCTTCCAAATTTTCGGGCTCTAAATCAAGCTTTCTGTCATTTTCCTCAATTTCGGACACTTTTTTCCAGAAAACATGATTGATGTAACAATTTGATGCCATAGTGATGTTTTTGTCAATGAAGTATTTCATGGCCATAGAGGTCAACCCTCCAATTCGTGTGGGTGAAAACGCGATGTCGCAATAATGATTGGTAAAATACTCAACATTTTCTTCTACGATCTCAAGTGTATCTCCATCGAAACCAAAACCTATGCTCAAGTCATTATACTTCAAAACCACCCTTTTGTACTGATATGTCGTGGGCTTTTTAAGATATCCTGGTTTTTTTCCACCCAACAACAGGTACAGAATCTTTAAGGCAGTTGTTTTGCCTAAATTACTTTCTCCAAACAAAACCACGTTTGCTTTCATTGGAATACGACGCGGATGTTCTTTTGTACCTCTAAGCATCCTTTTGAACTCTAGTTCACCGAGATCCTTATTACTTTGAGGATTTCTTGTTTCTACACAATTCTTCATATTTTTTCTCTTTTCGCTGTCCGACTCCCCCCAGCGTTTTTAATCCGTTTTTTCAAGACCAAGAAGAAAAGCCGTGGGAATCGGGTTGCCCATGAAGGCGCACAAGCCAATCTTCTTGCTCTTTGTTTTAATTTTTCGCCTACAAATAAATTAAAAAAAATCCGATTTCCGTTGGTCCTTGTTGGTCCTTTTTGTTCTGGGCTGGGATACAATGAGTTAGGATTTAAGGTCTTTAGGAGGTAATGAGGGCAATAGTATGGATAAAATAATAATTAATTCATATTAATATTCGATATATAATTTGTTTTTATATTTTTGCAATGAATAAGTAAAATATAACGAGTAATCATGAAATATACAGATTTTGAGAACGCTTTCTCAAACAACCATTCGGTAGATACCACCCGAAAAATCATAGAAAAAGCTCTCAACAGATATTGCAGAATGATAAAACTGTTGCAATGGATGGATGTCAACCCATCACGACTACTACTATATGGTCTTGATCATGTAAACATAGTTTGTAACAAAATAATGCGTATTTGAACTATGTTATCAAGCATAAGTAAAAAAACAACAAAATACTTGCGAAATAAGTAAAACATGTTTATCTTTGCATCGTTGATTCCCGGCAGCCTCTGATCCGTCAAGCTGTCGGGTCTGTTTTTTCCCCCTTCTATTTCACCTCCCGCATCAACCGCACCGCCATTCCGTCACCTCGGTGGGCACCGGGACCCATCCCCAAAGAACCATCCGTGAACATCAGGATACAGGCACATTCAGTGGCGGCACTCGATGTGTTGTAGTCACCTAAGCCCAGAAAAGTGCCGTCCATCGTACGCACCCCGGTCTCAGGCATAAACATCGCCCCCGACGGCTCCAATACCTGCTCCCAATCAGCGAGGCCGATGACATTGCTCTTGTAACTGCGTTCAGGCATGTTCACCGCATTCAACTGATAGGTGGTCACCTTCCAATCGTCGGGCAACACCAACACGCCGTTCACGCCATTCACACAGGCCTTGGCGAAACGGACCCCCGAGGCGGTGTTGCGCACAAAAAGCAGATACAGCCAGTCCATCATGCTCGGGGTATGCCACAGGTTTTCCTGATTGCCGCCGTTCGAGATGGCGTTGTAGCCCCAGTCGGCCTGGCCCGTCTGGTCAAAAAGGTTGTATTGCGCGTTGCCGTAGGCATGATGCAACACGTTGCTTCGGGTGTCGATGTTGCCGCTCCAAGGCTGATAGTTCACCGCACCGTGGTCGTAGCCGCTCGTGCCCCAGCCAAAAAGGTCGATCCAGCCGTCGTACGTCTCCGAAATGTTGTCATTGTCCCGCCCTATGGCATCATACTGATGTTCCGCAAAACGCCATGTTCTAGTAGATGCTTGGTATTGCAGGTTGCCTTTTGCAAACAGCACCTGCTTGTTCTCGCTGAGAGAGAATAGTCGCGGCAAGGCGCCTTCCGGCACTGGAATGAGGGTGTCGGAGGGCAACGTGGTGAATGTAATCTCAGTTCCGTAAGTCGTGCCAGCAGCACTCGTCAGATAAGCCCTGACGAAATAGGTGGTGTTGGGGAACAGCCCGCTCATCATCACGCGGTCGGAATCCAAGTCACAACAAACATGTTGTCCTTTGACGGTGGGGTTATGCAGCATCCCCCAACAAAGGCCGCGTTCCGCGCCGCTATAGCCATTTCCGGGAATGTCTATGCCACTCATGGCAGCGGTAGCCGTTATTGCTGTCACAGGCGAGGTGGTCATCGAAGGCATGACGAGCCATTCCAGACTGTCGTACTCCGCCTGGCTAATCAAGCCCTCTCGGTAGGCTTCCTTGTATGACTTGCAGTTGTCGTTGATCTGTTCCATGATCCCTCTTTCCTTGCCCTGCTGGTCTTTTCTGGTTTCAGTGACAAAAGCTAACCATTCGCGGCTGTTGCTCGGATAAAGGCAGCTCATCTCATCGAGCATGGTCTTGATCGCCTCGCTTGTTTTGGACAACCTTGCCAGCAGCATCTCGCGGTACTCCTTTCCTTGCCTGGCTTCCAAGGTGATGGGCTGAAGCATGGTGTTGATATCCCAGTCGGCACCTTCAAAATAACGCCGTTGGTCCAAGGTCATGCCATCAGCTACTTCAGTCATCTCTGTAGGTTGCACAGGTTTTTTCGCCGCCCAAACCACGCCAAGCACTGCCAACAGCAACACCAAGGCGAAAGGCGCGGCTTTCCGCATCCGGTCGTTCCTGTCCAAGGCTTTGCGAACCGCTTCCATGTCAGCATAACGATGATTGGGATTTTCGCGGGTGCATTTGGCGGCAATAGGACGGTAACGATGCGGAAACATCTTGAGCAACATCAGACCAAAGGCATAGAGATCGGCGCGGTTATCCACTTTCCGGCCTTGTTCCAGTTGTTCAGGTGCCATGTATTTCAAGGTGCCTGCCGTTTGTTTCAAAATGACATAGTCGTCGGCATCGGAGAGCCCGAAGTCGATGATCTTCACGTTGTTGCCGTTACGGGTGATGAGGATGTTGCTTGGCTTGAGGTCGCGGTGGATGATTTGCTTGCTGTGGATGTAGGCCAAGGCATCCCCCAGTTGGTCAACCACTTTGCGGCAGGTTTGCCTTGATGGTTTGTTTTTGAGGAATTCGTCAAGCGTCATACCATCGATGTATTCCATCAAGATGCAGGGGCCAAACTCGTCGTGTACTTCTTTCGAGATGGCTTTCACGATGTTAGGATGGTCGAGCTGCACCATCAGCGCGTATTCTTTTTTCAGCAATTCGAGATATACAGGTTTCTGCCGGAACTCGGGCTTCAGGCCTTTCAACAAGAACCATCTCCCTTGCCGCTGCACTTTCACCAACTGGCTGAAACCACGGCTCGCCAACGGCACGTAAGAGGACTGCATTTCCTCCGCCGAGAGAAACTGCGCGTTGAGGGGACCCGATGTGCTGATGTCGTAGTTCATGATCGGAATTTTGGTGCAAAAATAAGAATTGTTTTGAAGCCATAGCCCACCAAAACGAAAAGATTAAAAAGGACCAACAAGGACCAAAAAAGTTTCAGAAAAAAACCTTTATTTTGCGGTATGAATAAGACCAGTCCGGAAATAGCAGAACTCAAGAAACGCATCGAAAAGAGTTTAAACCGCAAGATGAAGACCCCCAATGACTTCGTCTTCCTCAGTGGTGCCGTGTTTGACCGCACCCGCGAAACCATGAGTCCCACCACGCTGAAACGCCTATGGGGTTATATCGATGGCGCCGACCAAACACGTAACAGCACATTGGAAATCTTGTCGCGATTTTTGGGGTTCAACAATTGGGACGAGTTTCTTGAAAGCATCAACGGGGAAAGCAATTCTGACGAGATGCTCTCGCCGCATATCAAGGCCATTGAGCTGAATGTAGGCGACAAGGTAAAGGTGTCGTGGATGCCTAACCGCAGTTGCACGTTCCGCTATCTCGGCGATGAGCGGTTCATCGTGGAGGAGGCAGAGCATTCCAAACTCAAAGTGGGCGACACCTTTTATTGCAACCTCTTCATCTTAGGCGAGCCGCTTTACCTCTCACACCTTGTTCAACGCAACAACCCGCCAGTCGATTTCGTAGTGGGCAACAAAGGCGGATTGTGTGAGTTGGAGAAAGAATGACAAATAGGTTGCGGTTTTCTACGGAAAACCGTATTTTTGCATTCGAAATGAATCTCTACACCAATAAAAAACGCTGGAAATGGATCCTCGCCATAGTGGCACTCCTCATCGTGGGTGCTTCGCTGTGGTACACCAACCATCTTGTGCGTTCCGTCACTACACAGGAAATCAACCAAGTGAAGATGTGGGCCGCCGCTATGGAGCAACATGCGGGCATGATGAAATCCACAGAGGAGTTCTTCACCAAAGTCAGCGAACAGGAGCATATGCGCGTGGATCTGCTGGCTCGCGCCTATCGCGAGGTGCTCGACTTCGAGAACGATGCCAACACGGGCATCTATCTTGAGATTATCAAAAACAACATCAGTATCCCTTTGGTCATCACCGATGATTCGGGAAACATTATGTTTTCTAACAATCTCCCTGAAGATCAAAAGGATAAAAAGTCTTTCGATATGGAGATGAGAAAGGCTTATTCGAAATACAAACCTATTAAAATCGACCCTGGTGTCGGACAGATACAATGGTTGTATTACAATCAATCGTTGATTTACACGGAGTTGAAGGCTGTTCTTGAAGATATGATCAACCATTTCCTCTCTGAAATCACGCTTAACTCAGTGGGGGCGCCAGTCATCATCACCAATGCGAAAGGCACAAAGATCCTTAGTTATGGTAATTTGGATTCGACTTTGATGCAAAACGCTGATTATGTGGAACATCAGCTGGCGGTGATGCGCTCTGAAAACGACCCTTTGGAGATTGACTTCATGAATACGGGCAAAGCCTTGATCTACTATCGAACCTCCGACCTCATCGAGCAAATGAAATATTTCCCCATCCTTCAGTTCATCGTCATCGCGCTGTACCTGCTGATTGCTTATCTCCTTTTCAGCTGGGCGCGACGTTCGGAACAGAATCAGGTTTGGGCGGGCATGGCTAAAGAAACCGCGCATCAGCTCGGTACGCCCATTTCTTCGCTGATGGGCTGGGTGGAGTTGCTTCGGATGCAAGAGGAGCCTTTTGTGGGTACCGATGAGATGCAGAAGGACATTGAGCGTTTGCAGATTGTGACGGACCGTTTCTCTAAGATCGGCTCCGTGCCTGTGCTTGAGCCTACTGACATCATTCCGGTGATTCAGGACACCATGGATTACCTCCAAAAGCGTTTTTCCAAGAAATTTGAATTCGAAATGCAACTCCCAGGCGAGCCTTTGGTGGTGCCGTTGGTGCCTTCACTTTTCCGTTGGGTGTTGGAAAATCTCACCAAGAATGCGGTGGATGCTATGGGCGACCACGGCAAGATTACTTTGGAGCTGACAGAAAGCCCTGACGAGATCTTTATCGATCTGAGCGATACGGGCAAAGGCATCTCGAAATCGCAGATCAAGCAGGTCTTCAACCCGGGTTATACAAGCAAGAAACGTGGCTGGGGACTGGGGCTTTCGCTGGCCAAACGTATCATCGAAGAATACCACAAAGGCAAGATTTTTGTGAAATCTTCAATCCTTGGACAAGGAACCACCTTCCGAATCATACTTAGGAAATAATTTAGAATTTAGAATTCTGGTCAACTCTAAATTCTAAATTCTAAATTCTTAATTCTAAATTCCCCCATCGCCTCTCTTATGGACTCTGTATGTCTTCCTTTAATGATAACATGGTGATTTCCAATGGAATGCTGTAACAAATACGGCCTCAAATCCAAGTTCAATGTAATTTGTGTGCGGCAGAAATGGTTGCTGTATGGTGTTTCCACAGCTTGAGCCTCGGCTACAAAATAGCGATCCAATTTCGAACCACCCCATTTGAAGATGGTGTAGTCTGTCAATGGCAACATGCCTTGGATGGCCACGCCGATGCCCGATTCGAAATGGGAGCGAATAGTGATGTTGTCGCACATATCCAAAGGGATGGTGCAGTGGGCAAGCATGGAAGTCGTGTTGGTGAGTTGCGACGGGTTGGCCATGAAGGCTTCGGTGCCACAGACTCGTTTGGCCAGTAACATGCTCATCAAGGTCTGCATGTCGCCTTCACAGCCTGCCACAATACCTTCGTCGTTGAGCAATGCTAAGGCAAGGCAACTTGTTGTTCCACAGGTCTTAACGATGTCGAAACAGCGGATGGTCATGGCATCTAACTTTTCCTCTTGACATATCTTTTTGATGGCAAGATAAGCTTTGGCGGCTTCCACCATGTCGGCACACGATGGCTCTTTTATGTCTTTTGAGCGTTTCACGATGGTCTGGGCCACCTTCACGGCCTCGGATTGCGGCACAGCTTTGATGCCGTCAATCAACCGTATCAAGTTGATGTCGATGGTCTCCACCCCAAAATGTTTCAGGAGGTAATCGCGATCCACACCGCTGGCGATGAGCCAGTCCGAAGGTTGGCCAAACAACCCAATTCGTCCATGTAGAGGCGCCATGCGTTGCGCCTCTATCATGGACGTAATTATTTCGTCGTTTGTACCATGCAAAATCCGTCCTTCAACGCCTTGCCCTTCCAACCAGGTCAATATCTCCAATGCCGCCGCCAATGAGTTGTTCCGTCCGTCGGCAATCAGGGTTGTTTTTTCCCCCGACCAAATTCGTTTAAACAGATTCTCGACACCACCGGTGGCGATCATCACGACATTTGGCAGAGATGCCATGTGTTGCGTCTCTACATTTTCATCGCCAATGGTTTGAATTTCAGCATGGCATTCGTTTTCAAGCCGTTTGATCAAATTGGCATATTCATTCCGAACAAATTCATCGGTTTGGAATGAAGAACGAAGGATGGATATTTTCATGTTTGGTTGATCAATGCTTCACTACAAACTTCATCACCCTGTTGTCTGTTTTAACAACATAAACGCCATTTTCGTAGTCTGTCGTAATGATACGTAGCTCGTTGTCGGCAACCTCAAATTCCTCCACCTTCTGGCCAAGAATGTTGAAAACGCTCACCAATCCAAGATGATCGCCTTTGATAGTCACGCTTTCGTTGGCGGGGTTGGGGAAAAGGGAGAACGAAGCCGCTGTTTCTTGGATTCCGTTATAATCTTCGATAGCGGTGACTAAAGTGACAGTTGCCAGCGTGTTCTCGAACGACAATATGGGATAGATTAATTCCTTGGCCCAGACATTGCATTCAACTTCGAGTTGGATGCTCTGTCCTTGGGCAATGGGGATGTCGAATTCTTCATCTAAATGGATCTCTTCGTTTCCGTATAAGAAGGAGAACCATGGTAAATCAGTGTCAATGGTGATTTTGTTCAGGTGTACCACGGGTTCTGCGGTGTTGTTATTAATGTAGATGACATTGTCGCCATTGTTGAACCAAAGGGTGTCAACATCAAAAGTCAACGTTTCCTCATAAGCAGGAATGCAGTCGTGTTGTTGTAGGCCGTGCTGTTCCAAGGCTGTGATGATGGTCTGTGCATTGCTGATGGGCCACAGGTCTTGGATGACGATGGAACGGTCAGGGGCAATCAGGATGACGGTGGGGTATTGTGATATGCCGTATTGGTTGCAGATGGCGGTGCCACCGCCAACGCCACTGATGGTTGGGTATTCAATGCCATAGTTGTTCACCCAGTTGATGCAGTTCTGGTCGCTGTCGCCAGTCGCGATTTCCATGTAGAACACGTCATAAATGTTGCAACCCATAGCGGTATAAGAGTCTCTGATTTTCGGCGTGGCCTGCTGGCAAGGACCGCAGGTGGTGAAAAAGAAATCGATAAGCACGTACTGGCCACCATCAAGGATGTCGAACAGATGAACCTCTGTGCCGTGAATGTCAGTGGCAGTGAAATCAATGGCTGTCGTGTAAGGACATTGCGCTTTCAGACCAAATCCGAGGGTCAATGCAATCAATAATAGTAATATTTTTTTCATGTTTGATTGATTATTTGTTGAATTGTTTAATTGTTCCGTTGCAAAAATAGTTTTTTTTACTCTAAATTTTAAATTTTAAATTATTAATTGTCCCTATAGTCTTTCTTCTTGGTAAGTTTAAGGTCTTGCAAGGCCTGTGCCTTCACGTTGATGGTGAAGTTCCAGCTTTTGTAGCTGCCAATGGGGATCCAGTTGAAACGCATCTCCCAACAGTGGAGGTCGCGGTATATATTTAAGGAGGTGTAGGATAACCCGTGGTTGGTGAAGTCCCATCCCGTGGAGAAGCTGACCTTCCACTTCGGTGAGAGGCTGATATCGCCGTTGACCGTCAGGGTTTGCACGATTTGGTTGGTGGCGATGCCCATGAAAGCGGCATAGGTCAGGTTGGACGAGTGGCGTAGGTTGTAGCTGAGGGTCAGCGACCACGGGGTGTTCCAGTCGATGTACGACTTGGGGTTGCCCAAGATGTCGTCAAGTTCACCATCGGTGACAAATTCGCTGCCATTTGCCCTTCGTGTGATTTCATCCTGAAAACTTAAATCGGTAAGTTCACCGTTTTCCGTTCTCTGTTCTTCGTTTCCCGTTTTCCACTTCTTGATGTCGTTTTGGCTGAACGACCAGCTGAGGCTGAAGTTCCATGCGGAGTTGTTTTTATGGAAAAGTCGTTGGTTTTCAATGATTTCAAATCTGTTGATGCGTTTCCCTAAAGAGTCTATGACGTATGGATCCCATACACTCGAATAGCTCACCTTTAGTTTTTTGAACAGCGTTGTTCGGGCGTTCACCGACATGTAGGAGAAGTTGAGTGAATCTTTTGTGAGATCGTAATTACCTGAAAAACTGAGTGCTTCAAGCAAAGTCACGTTCTTCAGCCCAGTAACGGTGTCGGTCTGCGAAGGAATCTTCATGTCGAGTGTGTTGTTGAAGTTGTAGGTGAGTTGTCCCGACTTGTTCTGCGATGGCGTCCCGTAAAGGGCGTTCATAAACATGTTATAGACCTGAATGTCGCCGTTGGCATCAGTGTAGGTGTTGTAAACATGCCATTTTGGGTCGCTGAAATCGGGTCGGTAGCTGAACCCTATAGTGGGTGTGAACACGTGGCGGACCGCTCGTATCGGGCCTTTGCTGAAACGCACCATGCCGTAAAGTTTCGTGGTGATGTTGCTCGATAGGTTGAAATCCACCAAGTTACGGAACCCCCTGATGGTATCGGTTTTCAAAACACTGTCGGCCTGAAGCCACTGTTTCTCAACGTGGCTGAAGTACATGTAGTCGTTGAAGGTGGCTGAGGTGGTCCAGGTGAAATGCTTGAACAGTTTGATGGGCAGGTTGACGGGAATGGTATGCTTGATGCCATTCTGGGTGTACTTCTGTAAGTTGTTGAACCAGCCTGACATGTTTTCGTGCCATCCGCTTGGGAAGAGCAGGGTGTCGATGCCGGAGATATAGTTCTTGGCATTCATCGTGTAGTTGATGTTGAGGTCTTTGTACCAGCGTTTCTTGCCGGGTTTGCCGAGTTTCTGAAGCGGGTAGATACGGTTGACGGTCATTGTCATTTCGGGGAGCGACACGGTGACTTGTTTGGTGAGGGTGTTCTGGCTGTGGCTGGCGTTGAGGGTGAGATAAACCTTGCCTCCGAAGTTGGTTTGATAGGCGATACTGCTCTTGAAAGTATTGCTCAGGTATTCATTGGAGGTGGTGGCGTTGTATTTGTTGAAGTTGGAGCTGATGACGTTGACATCAGCGGAGAAGTTGTGCCTCGGATGGGCTTTAGGGTCTTGCTTGTGGGTCCATTTCACCTTGAAGTCGTTGCTTTTGTTGTAGTCGGCAGCTCCCTCGTCGCCTATTTTGTTGACGGCGAAGCCTAAGGCGAGCGAGCCGTTGTGCTTGTAACGCTGGTTGTAACGTAAAGTGGGCTTGATGGCCCAGCTGCCTCGGGTGTAGATGTCGCCCAACAGCTGCAAGTCGTAATGCTCGTTGATGGCCCAGTAATAGCCACCGTTCTCAAGATAGAAACCTCGATTTTCGGACTCTCCGTAAGTTGGGACGATGAGGCCGGATTTCTGGCCTTTGCTGTTGGGGAATATCGCGAAAGGCAACCCGATGGGCAAAGGAACGTCCTGGATGGTCACATACACAGGTCCGGTGACGATCATATCGTCAGGGATGACCTTCGCTTTCTTGAACCGAAATTGGAAATGTGGATGCTCCTTGAGGTTGCAAGTGGTGAAGCCTCCCGATTGTATGTTGATGGTGTTGTCCTCCATCCGCTTGATCTTGTCGCCGTGGAGATATCCGCCGCTCTCTTCCGTCCAAACTTTTCGGATGACACCTTTCTTGGTCTGGAAGTTATACGACATCTCCTGTGCATCGAACTTGGTCTCTCCTTGGGTGAATTTAGGCGCACCTTGCAATTTCCCCAGACTGTCAGGAATGCCTTTGGCAGTGACGACATTGGTCTTCATGTCGAATTCCAAGTAATTGGCTTCCAATACAATGTCATCATATTTTACCACAGCGTTTCCGTAATAATAGATGATTTTTTCCTTCATGTCTTGTATCACGGAATCCACGGCGGTCCTGATGACTTGTACCTCAAAAGCGTTCTCGCTCACTTTTTTCGGAGGAGTGGCAATAGAGTCTTTTTCCAGCGGAATGATAGATTTTTTTTTCAGAGAATGAAATATGGAATCTGTTGGAGGAGTGGTAAGGGAATCTGTTTTCGGAAGAGAGTTGATAGTATCTGTCTCTTGAGCATAAGAGTGTCCAGTTGTAGTGAAAACCAACATTATCGACACGAAAAATGTCGCCATCAAGAAATAAATATGTGGTGTTTCCCGTTTCAACTGCAAAAAAACATTTATTTTTGTGCCAAAAATAAGAAATTTGGTTATGTCACAACGAAACAATTTGAAATTTGGTATTCTTTTAATGGCTTTTCTCATTCCGATGACGCTTTTGGCGCAGCGTGGAGAGAAAATTACCACCGTAGTTATTGACCCCGGTCATGGAGGCAAGGATACTGGTGCGTTAGGCGCCATCAGTAAGGAAAAAGACTTGAACTTGACCGTAGCCTTGTTGGCGGGTGACTATATCAAGAGAAACTGTCCTGATGTCAAGGTGATTTATACCCGTGAGCGTGATGTTTTTGTCACTTTGAACGAGCGCGCCGCCATCGCCAACCGCAACAATGCTGATGTATTTATCTCAATACATTGTAATTCAACAAGTTCCAATGCGGCAGCGGCAATAGGTGCCGAGACTTTCGTTTTGGGTGAGCATAAAAACGCCGCTAATCTGGAAGTCGCTAAAAACGAAAACTCAGCCATCCTGTATGAGGAGGATGCCGATGAACAGTATGGCAATTTCAATTTGAACAGCCCAGAGGCTTATATCGCTCTCTCGCTTTTCCAGAAGGAGTATTTGAATCAGAGCCTGCAATTGGCCGCCAATGTCCAGGAGCAATTCTCGAAGCGTGTGGGTCGCAAGGATCGCGGTGTGCAGCAGGCGGGATTCCTCGTTCTATGGAAGACGGCTATGCCGAGCATCCTCATTGAGTTAGGATTCATCAGCAATGCTAAAGAAGAGCGTTTCCTTGCCTCTGAGGACGGACAAACTTACATGGCCTCCGCCATCTATCGGGCGTTCCGTGATTTCAAGGCCACTTACGAGGGTGAGAATATGGGCTCCACAACCCAGCCTGCGTCTCAAACCAAGCCCGAAGTGAAAACGGAAGAAAAACAAGAAACTCAACCGGTGGCAAAGGCTGAAACAAAGTCTGAGACGAAACCCGAAACAAAGTCTGAGACGAAACCCGAGGAGAAAAAAGATAAACCCTCAACGGGAGGTAAGCCTGATGTTGTGTTCAAGGTGCAGTTCACCATTCGCGACACGCCCGTTTCTGTTAAAGACAAAAGCTTCGCCAACATCAAGGAAGTTGACATGTACGAATACAACGGCACTTACCGTTACACTTCTGGTCGTTTCCACACCAAGGAAGAGGCGTTTGCGCGTCAGAAGGAGATTCAGAAACAAGGGTATCCTGATGCCTGGATCGTGTGCTTCGTCAATGGCGAGCGCGTCAGCATGAAGGAGGCCGAGAAGGCCTTGCAGAAATAAATTACAGCGCGGCGATCATCTCGATTTCCACCAGTGCCTTCTTGGGAAGTTCCTTGACGGCAAAAGCGGCGCGTGCTGGACAGTCTCCCTTGAAATACTTGGCATAAACGGCGTTCATGTCGCCGAAATAGCTCATGTCGGCGAGCAAGCATGTCGATTTCACCACATTGTCGAAAGTGCATCCGGCCTCGTCCAGAATGGCTTCGAGGTTTTTCATGCACTGCTCGGCCTGGGCGGTGATGCCTTCGGGCATGATACCCGTAGCGGGGTCGATAGGTAACTGACCAGAGATAAATAACATACCGTTGGCGGCAATAGCTTGACTGTAAGGACCGATGGCGCCTGGCGCCTTTGTCGTTGCGATGGCTTTTTTCATGTTGTTGCGTTTTTAATGTTTGTTTTCACCTGCAAAATTAAAAAAATGTATCTTTGCAGAAAATAATCATTCGTCATGGCACTTAGAAAAATTTTCAGAATATTAACCAACCGCTATGTGATCGCTACCCTGGTGTTCATCTTGATAATCGTTTTTTTCGACCAATTCAACCTTAGAAAACAAAAGGAGCTTCATCGGGAATTGAAGGAGCAAGAGGCTGAAATAGAGTATCTTGAAAATAGTATTGCCTTGTATAAGGATTCGTTGCGAATGGTTACTGAAGACCGTGAAAGCATGGAAAAAATAGCGCGTGAGAAATACTTTATGAAACGCGACAACGAGGTGGTTTATAAAATTGAAACCAAAGAATGAGGTCTTTTCTGTCGATTCTGCTTTGCTTTTTGTCATTATCCCTTTTTTCACAGCAGTATTCTGTCGTCGGTAAAGTCACTGACGCTCAGAACAGACAGCCTTTGGCATTTGTCAACATCGTTGTGAATGACGGCCAATATGGAGGAATGAGCGACATTGACGGGAAATATGAAATCAGTCTCAGTGAACCTATTCGTATTTTGAAGTTTTCGTGTCTGGGGTATGAGCCGAAAGAAATGACGCTTGAAGCTGGCAAGAAGCATTTGAACATCGCGTTGCAGCCTACGGCTTTCCAGCTTAACGAAGTGACCATTGAAGCAGGGGAAAACCCCGCCCATCGTATCATTGATAGTGTGATGGTGCATCGTAAGGAGAACAACCCGAATTCGTTGGATTCGTACCGTTACAACATCTATGACCAGATGGTGTTCACCATCGACAGCAGCGATTTTGGCAAGACTTTGTCCACGACACCAAATAGCGAAGCGATGACTGCTTTTGACAACTTGTTGAAGAAAAGTGACTTGATGATCATGGAAACTTATTCGGAGGTGCTGTTCCGTGCCCCCGACAAGCAGCGGCAGAATGTGCTTGGCACCAAAATGTCTGGTTCGAAAGACGCCCAGGTGGTTTATCTGGCCAACAAAATGCAGAGCTCCAGCTTTTATGACGAGACGGTGAGCATTGCAGGAACAGATTATGTCAACCCCATCAGCCGTAACAGCAAAAACCATTACTTCTTCACTTTGGAGTCGGTGACACCTGCCCAAAATTCAGATTCGTTGTATGTGATTACATTCCATCCTTTTAAAGGCAGCACCTTCAATGGCTTGCGTGGCACCATGACCATTCATTCCAACGGCTGGGCGGTGCTGAATGTGAAGGCAGAGCCCAACCAGCAAGGAGGATTGTTTCGGATCAGCATCCAGCAACTGTATCAGATTGTTGAGGGACGCTGGTTCCCGAAACAGCTGAATACCAATCTGGTGTTTCCGAACATCGCAGCGGCGGTTGACGGCACGGCCTTCCCCATGGTGGCCATCGGCAAGAGCTATATCTCGGGGGTGATGCTGCACCCCAATATTCCTGACAGGGTCTTTTCCGAAGTGGAACTGATGGTGCATGAGGAAGCAGGCTACCGTGACGACGCCTTCTGGACCCAACATCGGATCGATTCGCTGACGGAACGTATCCTAAATACCTATCACTTGGTGGATTCGTTAACCAAAGGCAACGATATTTTTGACCGCGTGATGAACGTTACCACCAAATTGTTGGAAGAATCATCATTGAGCCTTGGCCCCGTTGACCTTAACCTCGGCAGCATGTTTCGGCTCTCAGCGTTCCGTGGATGGTATTTGGGCCTTCATCTTTCCACAAATGACCGTTTTTCGAGGGTTTTCCGTATTAGCGGATTCAATGGCTTTTGGACTCGACTGGGCGATTTCGACTATGGGTTGGAAGGAAAATGGCTTATGAACCGTCAGCGGCAGATGGAATTGGGGATGCACTATGCCCATAGGTCAACGGCGATGGGCGAGTTCGGTGGGTTTGGCGAAGGCAGCAATATCTTATCTGAAAACGAGTATCGATATACATTTTATGAGAACGTCATGACCCGTGGCAACTCCACCGAGGTGTTTTTCAATACCCGACTGGCCCGGCATTTCAAGGCTTTCTTGACCTTCGGCTTTGGCGAGAAGCATTATTATCTGCAACCCTTCGATACTTTGCCGACGGCACATTTTACCAATGCAGAAATCAAACTGCGATTTGCCTATAAAGAAAAGTTTGTCAGTACAACTCACGGCATTCAGTCGCAGGGCACAGATTATCCTATCGTCTGGCTCTCCTACCAGCGTTCTTTTAAGAATGTCTTGAAAGGTGAGTATGAGTTCGACCGTTTGAAATTCCAGGTGGAAAAAGACTTTCAGACAAAGTATTGGGGCAAGTCCTCAGTGTTGCTGCAAGCTGGCTATGCTTCCACCGACTGTCCTGTGATGGAGACTTTCAATATCATGGCTTCCTATGAGCCTTTTGGATTGTATTCCCCTGGCTGTTTCGCAACTATGCGCGAGAGCGAGTTTTTCTGTGACCGTTTTGTGTCGTTGTTTTTGAGCCATGATTTCCAAGGCACTTTGTGGAGTCCCCGCTCGGCATGGTTCAAGCCCCGACTGACCCTCTCCACCGCGATGGGATGGGGCACTCCGACCATGACCCAAGGCTATTTTGAGAGTGGTTTTGTGGTGAAAGGATTGTTAAATACACCATTAACAAATTTAGGCCTCGGTGTGTTTTATCGCTATGGCTCTTATGCCTATCCGAAAGTTTTTGATAATTTTGCCTTCAAATACAGTGTGACTTTCAGCATCCCATAAGAGGGAGCTTTTACCGGAAAAATGAAAACAAAAAATTATATCCTTTGCCTGTCCCTGCTGTTGTCGCTTGCCTCATGCATGAAACAACCCCGTAAGATGGTACTGCAAGGCTTTGCGCAGGGCTCGTACTATGCCATCACCTATTATGATGAGCAAGGCCGCAATTTCCAGCATGAGGTGGATTCCATCTTTCATGCCATTGACATGTCTGTTAATCTATGGGTGGATAGCTCTTTGATCTGTAGGGTGAACCGCAATGAGGATGTCGTTATCGACCAGATTTTTATTGAGAACTTTAATATTGCCCAAAAAGCGGCACAGCTTTCCGATGGCTATTTCGATCCCACGATTTCACCTTTGGTGTCGGCCTGGGGTTTCAGCGCAAAAAATGGTGATAGCATTACGCCACAGTTGATAGACAGTCTAAAAGCTTTGGTTGATTATCGGAAAATTCGTATCGAAGATGGCAAGGTGATCAAGGAAAATCAAGCTATAAAGTTGGATTTCAATGCTATAGCTCAGGGTTATACCTCCGATTTGATCGGCTCATTTCTGGAATCGCAAGGTGTCATCAACTATATTGTTGACACTGGAGGTGAGATTATTGCCCGTGGCGGGAAACCTGACGGGTCCTGCTGGGTGGTTGGCATAGAGAAGCCTGCTGCCAATTGGGATTCGGAGCGGGTGGTGCAGCAACGTGTGGAGCTGAGAGACAAAGGCATCGTCACTTCGGGCAGCTACCGCAAATATGTGGAGCGTGACGGCAAGCGGTATTCGCATTGCATCGATCCCACAACGGGTTATCCAGTGGAACACAACCTGTTGAGTGCCACGGTGATTGCCGAGACTTCCGCATGGGCCGACGCTTTGGCATCCATCTGCATGGTGATGGGTATGGAGCGATCTCTCGACATCATCAAAACTTTGGATGGCGTAGAGGCTTATTATATCTTTGTTAACGATAAGGGTGAATTGGAAACCTTTGCCACGGAAGGCTTCCGTCATCTCTAAATTCTGAATTATCTTGGTTATTCTCTTCAATAAACCGTATGGCGTGTTGAGCCAGTTCACTCCAGAGGCGGGGCACCGTGCTTTGGATGAGTTTGGCTTCCCGCCAGGTGTATATGCCGCTGGCCGCCTTGATCATGACAGTGAAGGGGCTTTGCTGTTGACCGATGATGGAAAACTAATCAAGAAACTGTTGGATCCCCAATTTGAGCATCCTCGAACTTATCTTGCCCAGGTGGACGGACAGATTACCGTTGAAGCTTTGAGACAACTTTCTAAAGGCGTGGTTATTAAAGGTTATCGCACTAAGCCATGCAGGGCAGAAATGGCTGTGCCACCTGAAAATCTTTGGGAACGTGTGCCTCCCATCCGTTACCGTGCCGCCATCCCGACCAGCTGGGTCAAGCTTACTTTGATTGAGGGCAAAAACCGTCAAGTACGCCACATGACAGCGGCGGTAGGCTTCCCGACCTTGCGCCTCATCAGGGTTGGGATAGGTGATATTCCGCTTGACGATTTGAAGCCTGGCGAGTGGCGTGTGGTCACGGAAAGAGTTCTCCCCAATTCCCGATCAGGGAAGGCTCGGTAACTAAATTTTCTAACTCGATAAGGAAATCGTGTCGGGGAATAGTATATGCTCCCAGACTTTTCAGATGGTCGGTTTCTTGCTGACAGTCGATGAGCTTGAAATCGTGGCTTTGCAAGAACTGATGCAGATGGTAGAAAGCCACTTTTGAGGCGTCGCTGACGGAGTGGAACATCGACTCGCCGAAGAAGGCTTTACCGATGGAAACCCCGTAGAGCCCACCGACCAATTTGCCATCGAGGTAAGTCTCGAAGGAGTGGGCGAATCCAAGTTCATGCAGCAGGCAATAAGCCTCCACCATCTCATCAAGGATCCAGGTGCCGTCTTGCCCTTCCCTTGGCATTTCGGCACAGTGCTTCATCACAGAGCGGAAATTGGTGTCGATTTTGACTTCGAACTTCCTTGAATTAATAGTGTGGCGCATCGACTTGCTGATTTTCATTCCGCCTGGACGGATGATGAGTCTTGGGTCGAGCGACCACCAGAGAATGGGCTGGTCTTCATCGAACCACGGGAAGATGCCATTGGCGTAAGCGTTGAGTAGCCGCAAAGGGGAGAGGTCGCCGCCAATGGCCAGCAGCCCGTCTTTCTCGGCCAGCTCAGCCGAAGGGAATCCGTAGTCATTGTCGTCGAGGCGGAAAAGCATGAGGTCAAATTATTGGTAGCGGATGGCGAGCAAGGTCAAGTCATCGCTTTGTTCGGCATCTCCAACGAAATCTTGCACTGCATTCATCATGGTGCTAATCAGCGTCTCAGAACTTGTTGACGGTGTGCTAAGCATTGCCACCATGTTGTCTCGGCCAAATTGAGCTTGTTCTTTGTCTTCTGCCTCTGTCAGACCGTCAGTATAGAGGAAAAGGGTCGTGTCGGGGGCAAGTGTTTTCTGCTGCACTTTATATTCCCATTCAGCCATCACTCCCAAGGGGACATTGGATTCAATGTCCAGAAACCTCGGTTTGTCTCCACCTAAGAGGAGTGGAGCCTCGTGGCCTGCATTGCAATAGGTCAGCACGCCCGTCTTGAGATCCAAAACGCCTATGAAGAAAGTGGCGAACATCATCAACTCGTTCCGCGCTGTCAGAGCGGTGTTAAGTGTAGAGACGATTTTCCCTGGTTGTCTCTCGTTGGCGATTTGGGTTCGGAACACTGCGATGATCATCGCCATCCACAAGGCTGCTGGAATGCCTTTCCCAGACACATCACCGATGCAGAAGAACAGTTGTTCGTCGCGAAGGACGAAATCAAACATGTCGCCTCCCACGGCCTTGGCTGGCTTTAACTGGCCGTAAATGTCAATGTCGTTCCGCTCGGGGAAGGGCGGGAATGTCTTCGGCAGCATCGCCATCTGGATTTTACGGGCGATGTCCAACTCGTTTTCCAGTGTGGCACGCTGGGCCGTGGCTGTCGTAAGCTTGTCAATATAAGAAGATAGGGAGTGCTGCATATCCTCGAATGAATCGCGCAGCAGTCGTATCTCGTCGTTCTGTTTGATTTCAGGGAGTGGCACATCGAAGTTGCCTTGGGCAATTTCCTCGGCGGAAGTGGCCAAATATCTGAGCGGACGAGCGGCTCTGAGGGTTGATATGCCACTGATTAAGGCGGTTACCAACAGCCCAGTGCCCATCAGTAGCAGAATGATGGTCGCGATGATCTTGCCTGGCCTGTACAGGGTCGATGTGGGAACCACGATGGCCATTGACCAGCCTGCCCGCGACAATGGACTGTAATAGACGGATGAATGGATTCCGTCCATGGATGTGAACTTACTGGACTTTTTGCCTGCCAGCATTTCCTCTCCAATTTGCCGGTACTCTTCTGACAACTCTGTTCCAGCGTAATCGAAATAATTCCCTTTTAAGGATCTTTCCCTTTCGGGGTGGGCGATATAGACACCGTTTCGTCCAAGGATGAAGCAATAAATCCGTTCGTTTCCGATCTTCTTATTGTTGTTTCGGTTCACTTGTTCGTCCAATTGGATTAACTGCTCGTAGAGCCATGCCAAGGGAAAGTCGGCCCCGAATACGCCGGCGATGTGACCTTCGTCGTCCACAACAGGTACGGAAAAGGTGGTTAAGATGGTCTTTGCTCCCACTTCGTCGTAATAAGGATCTGACCAGTTGCCCTTGCCGGTCGCCAAAGTTTCCCGAAACCACTCCGCATGGAGATAGTCATGTCTTTCGGAGCCAATCTGCAACTGCTCGATCCGTCCGCTGTCACGCCTTGCGACGTATGGCTCGAACCACCGTCCTTGCCCCGGGAAATAGTCCGGGTTGAATCCAACGCCGCATCCTACAATGTGAGGATTCAGCCGCAGCTCATTCTCCAAGGCATCAAAGACCTCTTCGGGTGACCCTAAGTTTTTCTGGATTTCCGCCAGGTTGTTCGCCGTGGAGACCTCCACCTTATCGAGCATTCCCTCCACCTTGTCATTGACGTTTTCGAGAATGTCCTGATAGTGGACACTGGTCAAAGCCGTTATTTCCTTTCTGGCGAATACAAAGACCAGAACGGCCACGACAGACATCAGCGGCAGCATCGACAGGACAATCCGTCGGGTAATACGTCCGGAGAAAGAGTGGATTTTCATGGTGCAAAGATAAGGATTATTTCTAAACCAGCTTCTTTTGTGTGCCGTCGCTGTAGAACACATCGATGTCCTTGCCTTTTTGAGGCAAGCTGAAGGTGACTTCTCCGCGCACCTCATCGTCCAACCCAATCAAAGTTTGAATAGTGGCGGCAGGGTAGTTTTCCGTCAAATTCTTGAAAGGATTCTGTGCCTTTGTAATAGTTGGAAAGATGGCCATGAAAAATATGGTTGCAGTGGCCAATAAGATAGTGCGTGTTTTCATGTCGTTGACATAATAAAGGTGTTTAATGATTGCAAATATAGTTTTTTTTGAAAAACTTTGTAAATTTGCGCCCAAAATTAAATCTTAGTAGATGAAGAACTTTGTTGAAGAACTCCGCTGGCGCGGAATGCTGGCACAGATGATGCCAGGCACGGAAGAACTCCTCCAAAAAGAAATGGTGACGGCTTACCTGGGCACCGACCCGACCGCCGACTCATTGCATATCGGTCACCTTTGCGGCATCATGATGCTCCGCCATCTGCAACGCTGCGGCCACAAGCCCATCATCTTGGTGGGCGGTGCCACAGGTATGATCGGCGACCCCTCGGGCAAGAGTCAGGAACGTAACCTGCTCAATGAAGAGACCTTGCGTCATAACCAAGAGTGCATCAAAAAGCAAGTGGCGAAGTTCCTCGACTTCGGCTCCACCAGCCCCACCCCCAACTCCTCCCCAGATGGGGAGGGGAGTCCCGAATCAAAAGCCTCCCCCTCGGGGGGAGGTAAGGAGGGGGCTCCCAACGCCGCCGAGATGGTCAACAACTACGACTGGATGAAAGACTTCACCTTCCTCGACTTTGCTCGTGAGGTGGGTAAACATATCACTGTGAACTACATGATGGCGAAGGACAGCGTGCAGCAACGCCTCAACGGCACCGCCCGCGACGGTCTGAGCTTCACCGAGTTCACTTATCAGCTCCTGCAAGGTTATGACTTTTTGTGGCTCTATCAGCACAAGAACTGCAAGTTGCAATTGGGTGGTAATGACCAGTGGGGCAACATCACCACGGGTACCGAGCTGATCCGTCGTACTTTGGGCTTTGAAAACGAGGCCTTTGCGCTGACTTGTCCGCTCATCACCAAAGCTGACGGCAAGAAGTTTGGTAAGACCGAGAGCGGCAACATTTGGCTTGACCCCAAACGCACCTCGCCATACAAGTTCTACCAGTTCTGGCTCAATGTCAGCGACGAGGACGCGGAGAAATACATCAAGATTTTCACTTCGTTGGAGAAAGAGACTATCGATGCCCTCATTGAGGAGCATAAAAAAGACCCGGGAATGCGCGTGTTGCAAAAACGTCTCGCTCAGGAAGTCACCGTGATGGTCCACTCGCAAGAAGCTCTCGATGCTGCCATTGAGGCTTCCAACATCCTCTTCGGCAAAGCCACCAAGGACGCCTTGATGAAACTGGACGAGCAGACCTTCCTCGACGTGTTTGAAGGTGTCCCCCAAGAGCATGTCAACCGTGCTGATCTTGAAGCGGGTATCCCGATTGTCGATTTCATGGCTGTCAACACCCAGATCTTTCCATCCAAGGGCGAAGCCCGTAAGATGACTCAGGCTAATGGCGTGAGTATCAACAAGGACAAGGTCGCCCTCGACAAGGTGATGACCACCGATGACCTCATTGACGGAAAATATATTCTCGTTCAAAAGGGCAAGAAAAATTATTATTTGGTGGTGGTGGAATAAGTGCGTTTCAACGGCTTTTTTCACCATTTCGCCGCTCTTTATGATTCAGCATCTTGATTGTTTGCGTATCTTTGCACTATGATCAAGGGTAAAAAGACATCTGCGTTTCTTTCGATGAAGACGATTCTGCTGCTCTCATTGGGCATCAGTGTGGGTTTTCACCTCATCTTTACCATTTCCGCCTTTTTTGGCGACACTTTGCTCTTCCCTGAAGTCAAGCAAAACATGCAACGGCATTTCAACTTCTGGAGGATACTGATGTTCACGGCGACCAACTTCATTTTGGTTTTTGTGCTGTTCCTCTATAGCAGGAAGATGTATCAAATCGGTTTTAGGAAGCGGTGGAAAAGAGGGCTGTTTCTCATAATTGGCTCCATGCTGATCTCCGCTGCCATCAGTCTTTGCTTCACGTTGATCAGGTTGGTCTCCCATCCAAATCAGCTCGATCCTGACATGATGGCCCACATCATCCGCGATGGCATGGTCCGCGACTTTTCGTTCATGGTGGTGGTGCTGCTGGTGACCAAGTTGCTGCATACTTTGTACGAGAGGAACAATATTGTGGTGGAGAACGAGGCGTTGCGCGCCGAGAATGTCATTACCCACTACGAGGCCCTGAAAAGCCAAATGGATCCCCATTTTATGTTCAACTCGTTGAATACTTTGCAGTCACTCATCGGTACCGATGCGGAGAAAGCGCAGCGTTATGTGCAGGAACTCTCACAGGTGCTTCGGGCGACCCTGCAGAACAAAGAAGTGGTCACCTTGGAACAAGAGCTTCAGGGCGTGCAGGCCTATTGCAACCTGATGCAGATCCGTTATGGCGACAACCTGCGTTTCGACTTCCGTATCGACTCGAAATACCTCCCTTTCCAACTCCTTCCGTTGTCACTTCAGGGCTTGGTGGAGAATGCAATCAAACATAATGTCATCAGCGGGAAACAACCGCTGCAAGTGAGCATCGTGACCACGGAAGTGTCTTCCTTGAAAGTTTTCAATCCCATCCAGCCCAAGATCATGGAAGAGGCGGGCAATGGCATCGGTCTGGCGAACCTCACGGAACGCTATCAATTGAAGTGGAACAGAAATGTGGAAATTGTCAACGACGGAACCACTTTCGAGGTGGTGCTGCCGCTTATTGAACCTAACGCATAAAGTCATGAAAGCCATCATTATCGAAGACGAAAGTGTTGCCGCACAGGCGCTTCAGTCGCTGATTCAGGAGATTGATCCTGAGATCGAGGTCGTTACCATTCTCCAAACCATCGAGGAAAGTGTCGAATGGTTTGAGGAGCAGCCGCAGCCGGATTTGGTTTTCATGGACATCCATCTCGCCGATGGCTCCTCGTTCGCCATTTTCGACAAGGTGGAGATCACCTGTCCGATCATCTTCACCACGGCGTATGACGAGTACGCTCTCAAGGCTTTTGAAGTCAACAGCATCGACTATCTTCTGAAACCCATCAATAAGGCCGATTTGGAGCGGGCGTTGAACAAGTTTAAACATCTTAACACTGCCTCGAAAGACCAGGAAAGGGCTTCGCTTGAAAACTTGTTGGCCCAGATGGGCGGCTTGAAGAAGAAGTATAAAACCTGTTTCTTGATTCCAGAGCGTGACAAATTGATCCCGTTGGCTACCACCAATATTGCCTATATTTATATCGATACCAAGACGGTGAAGGCCATCTCGATGGACAACCATACCTACTACCTCAACCAGACACTTGACGAAATCATGGCGCAACTTGATCCAGCGCACTTCTTCCGCGCCAACCGCCAATTCATCATTTCGCGTAATGCCATAAAAGATTTGTCGATTTGGTTCGGCAACAAATTGGCGGTCAACCTCAGTGTTCCCGTACCTGAGAAGATCATCGTCAGCAAGGCGAGGGTGGGGGAATTCAAGACATGGTTCGCGGGCTGATGCCAGTGTTTTATTGTTTGACCACGATGTCCGAGTAAGTCGTTCCGTCATCCATGATGACACGCAGTGTGTAGGATGCGGTGGGCAGATCATCCATTCGGATGTTTTCCAAACCTTCGCTTTGTGTGCGGAGCAGGCGACCTTGGAGGTCGTAGAGTTCGATGCTGGAAGGCTTCACGTCGGGAGAATAATGAACATGGAGCATGTCGCGCACGGGATTGGGTGAAAAGAGATAGGGCTGAATGGCATTCCCTGTTTCGGAAACGCCAACGCCATTATCGTCAACCAACATCATAAACATCCCCGTTGGATACATGTGTCCGTTGATCCCGGAATTGGAGCCAAAGACCGCAGCTCCGCCATCATTCAGGACTTTTAGCCCGCAGTCCGCATTACGATGGAAAACGACAGGCCGACTTACGTGCATGCCATAACGTTCCCAAATGATATTCAAATTCTCATCGAGTTTGATGATTGCAACTACCTCCGCTTCGTCAATGACACATTGAAAGGCATAGTATATAAAGCCATGGTCGTCCTTTTGCAGGTCGATGCCTGTAAAATCGTCGTAGGCAATATTTCCATAAATGGATACGGGAACGTTGTAAGAATCGAACCAAACAGCATGAATGACCTCCCCGTTTGAATCGTATTTCACAATGCCCGTCGATTGAAGATTGGTAGTCCAACGAATATCCCTTGCCACGAGGAAACTACCATCCTCGAACCCTACCGTTCCGTTGAAAAATGGGACATTATGTATGAAAGGATAGGTGTTTGGATCCGTTGGAGGTATGATAAGCGTGTTGACAATGTTGAACAAAGAGTCGAGTTCGTAGGCGACAAAATCAGTATGCGTATCATAGAAATGATTGCCGGATGCTCCGTAAATGATGTATTTCAACGGGGATTCACTGCTCTGCTTTAATCCGTGTATTGGCAACCCGTCGAGGTTTTGAAAATGATACACGGGCATGATGGATTGAGGAATAACGGCCCTGTGTTTCAGGGTTCCGTCAAGGCCGAATCGGTCGAAATGAACCGCATCCCTTGATGGAACGACATATTGAAACACAATGTCGTTGTTGCTGTCAAGCATACAAGTACTTTCATAAATGAAACAACTTATGATGGTGTCCACCAAAGGCACGGTGATTTCCATTGCATTGTTGAAACGGGCATCATCATCAAAAAAAGTGAGGTTTAAGTCGGTTTTGCTATGTTCCTGATCGACGAGGTACTTGGCCAATACATTGCAGTATTGACTGTAGGCGGGGTTGTCGTCATCTTGGATTCGAGCCATCAGGATGTCATTCCATTCGGGATTGTCGTAGGTGATGGAATCCAAAATAATAGCCCCATGCCGTGCGATTTTGTAAAAGGTGATCAGTGACGGCTGAATATTCCCGGTGTTGTCCAAAGCATCTTGCCAAACACGTGTAAGAATGGTTCCCTCGGCCAATTGTATGGCATATTCAGGCATGATGGAATAACCGTCAACCATGTGGTTGTTGATGGAGTCGCATTGCTGGGCTTGGATGAAAAATGGTGCCAGCAAAACCATTAATAAAAAAGTAAGCTTTTTCATGATGTGTTTGTTTGGGTTTTCGCTGGGACAAAAATACACAGGAATACACCTTTGTTTTTTTATGGAAAGTGGCCAATACAGGTTTTTAAAAGAAATGAAAATATAAAATATTGATTATCAGTAATTTAAAAAACCATCATATACAGGTTTATTTATAATTCCAAGAGTTTGGAAAATGGGTTTTCACCTGCTTTTTTCCTGATTTTTGATCGGTATTTCATCACTGTGTTCTCGCTCAACCCCATGATGTCTGCCTCTTCTTTGGCGCGGAATTGGACAAAATTCAGCATGAGAATACTCCGCTCCGTTTCGGTCAATTCAGGGAAAGTAGTAGCTGTCTTTTCCATTAATCCAGGGAAAACTGTTTCGATTTCTTTCAGGATATTTTCAAGTACTTGGCTTTTTTTTGAGCGATAAATCTCCATTGCTTTTTTTGTCAGCACATTGTGCGAATGACGGGTGTTCGTTTCCATCGCCGACCGTAGTCTATCGAGCGACTCCTGAAGTTTGAGGTTTTCGATTTCTTTGTTTTTAAGGTAACGGTATGACAGCCACGACACTACAATTAATGTAAGTATAACAAGTGATAGCAGCAAATATAGCCTGAAACGTTTGATTTGCTGTTCTGACTCTAACTTCTGCCGTTCAAGAGTATGTTCATATTCCTGGATCACTTGTTCCACGTTTTTTGGTTCGTTTTTTAGCTGGTCACGCATATCAAAGCAAAGTCCCGCATAATATAGGGCTTTGTCCTTGTCGCCCAAGGCTTCGCATGATTTGTACAAACGATAGTAGATTTCCGCGTTTTCGTTGTTCGGAACCATTTGAAAATGATGCTCTTCCATGAAAACGAGCTGCTTTTCGGCATAATAGCGGCACGAGTCGTATTGTTTCAACTCAAAAAAACATCGACTGAGAGATGCATAAAGACCGTCTTTGTATCTAAAAAGTGAGTCATTCAGCAAATCCAGGCCTTGACGACATTCATTAATGGCATTTTCCCAGCGTTCATCACCTTTTGTGGCATCCTGTCTATAGTAATAGGATTTATAAAGGTGATAAAGAGCACATTCCGACACATCACCCGTTGTTTTGGCAGATTGCATGCCAATGTTCAGGTATTTCAAGCAGCTGTCGTATTCATTTTCAAACAGATACCTTCCTCCCAGTGTGTAAGCGGTTTTGGTAAGCATGGGCAACTGCTGCGTCTCGGTGTAATACCAGCAAGCTTGTTTCAAATAGTCAAATCCCAGTTCTTTGTCATTGGAAGAGTAGTCCATTCCTAAGCGCCATATTATCCTATGTTTTAGATTATCAATAAGTTGGTTTTCGGTGATGGAATCATTCCGATAAAGCAACAGCCGCTGGTCAATATGCTTGCATTGCCCGATGCTTTTTAATCCTTTTTGAAGCCAATTGATTTTATAGGCCTTTCCTTCTCCTCGCTTGAAACCCACTCTTGAAAGCAATTCGCAAGTTTCTGTCTCGAAATAGAAGTCCTTGCTGCCAATGAAATACTTTTGTGCCTCCTGAAGCAGTGAATCTGTTTCGTCGTCATAAATATAAAAGTAATCACGCACCTTCGTTTTCAAAAGGCAATAATGGGCGCGTTCTTTCTCCGACAGAACATTCGTATTCAGCGTGTCGAGGATGTGTTTGGCGCTATCGGGATATTGCTGATGGAAGCTTTCCACGCAATACAAGAGATCCTCTTGAAAACAAGGTCGAACTTGTGGCTCGCTACAGGAAAGTAATGCTTCAGCTATAAGTAGCAGCAAGGTCGTCAACCGAAACGTCTTCATATAATTTGGCGTATGCAAAAAAAACAAGTTAAGCGAATACAGCTATGGCAAAAGTACTGCAAAAAACTCCATCATCAACCATCCTGAAGGACTTTTTTCTTTTTTATGTATTTTTGCACCTGAATAATCAATGCAAAAACATCAAATATGAAAATCGTATTCCTTGAACCCCTTGGTCTTAAGACCAATATTATTGAAGAGGCCTGTGCCAACCTGAAGAAGCAAGGCCATGAAGTTGTCATCTACCCTGACCGTAACGAGAATCTCGACGAGCTGATCCGCCGTGCTAAAGACGCGGAAGTCGTCATCGAAAGCAATATCCCGTTGAGGAAAGACTTTTTGGACGCATGTCCTAACTTGAAGATGCTTTCCATCGCTTTCACGGGGTTGGATCATATTGACATGGAGGAATGCCAGCGTCGTGGCATTGTCGTGAAAAATGCCGCTGGTTATTCTACTGAAGCAGTGGCAGAGTTGGCTATCGCTATGATGATTGATGTGTATCGCAAGGTGCTGGAGAACGACCGCATCACCCGCGAATGTCAACGCAAAGGCATCATGCCAGGCCGTGAGATCGGAGGCAAGACCGTAGGCATCATCGGCATGGGTAACATCGGTCAGCGTGTGGCCAAACTCTTGAACGCCTTCGGCTGTAAAGTGTTGGCCTGGAACCGTACGCCCAAAACCGTGGAGGGAGTGACTTTCGTGGATAAGGAAACACTTTTGAAGGAGTCCGACATCGTTACGCTGCACATTGCCTTGAACCATGAGACTCGCGACTTCATCGCCGAAAAGGAGTTGAAGCTGATGAAACCTTCGGCTATCCTTATTAATACAGCGCGAGGACCTGTCGTGAACGAACAAGCCCTCGCGGATGCTTTAAAATCTGGTTTGATTTCCGGTGCCGCCACCGATGTGTATGGTACCGAACCGCCTTTGAAGCAGGACAATCCCTTGTTTAATGCCCCCAACCTGGTGATGCTGCCTCATATCGGCTTTGCCACCGAGGAGGCCTTTGTGCTTAGGCTGGGCATTGTGATTGAGAATATAGAATTATGAGGGACACCCTTTAAATTCTTAATTCTTAATTCTCTTGATAGGTGTTCCCGCTCAGTGTCTCGATGAACTGACGGGCTGCATTCTTCAAGGTTTGGAACTCAGAGCCCAATGAGCTTGAGCAGTCAAGGACAATCATAATTATTGCGCTTCTGAATTCCTCATTGATGACGGTGTTGCCCGAGGGTGTAAATTCACTGTTGGGATGCCATGTTTGATTGACCCAATTCCACAATTGGGCATTATCTGTCTTTACTTGTTCTCCGTCGATAGTCAGCAAATTGTTGAAAGTGAATATTTTAAGTTTATCAGGATCGGTTGTCGGATAAATGACAGATCCGAAGTCTTGGAGACCTTCATAGGCGGTGATGTTAAAGGCACTCACGTTGTTTTCGTTAGTGAAAATGCCTTCAATATATAATTGTGATTCTTCGGCGTTGTTGACTTTGTCGAAGGTGAATCTAAGTCTTGAGCCGGGCTCGGGTGCTGAGATTTTCAAAGTCACGTCCCAAGAGGAGCTTTGGTGGTACAAATCTTGGGCGATGCTGTCAAAAATATTGCCCACTTCCGACATGTTGTCCACGAGGAACACGTTATCTGGGCTGCTTGAGAGTTTTGCCAGATTTTGAGTGAAACTGATTTCGTCAATCACGTCATCGCCTTTTGCTCCAATAGCGTATGCGGACACAGGAACTTGGTTTGGGCCAATGGTAAGTCTCCTGATGCGGTTGTTGATGGCGGTAAGGTATTCGGGTCCTGAGTTGTAATTCTCATTCCACTCGTAGGATCCTTGGTCTTGGCCGTCGGTAAATGTGACTATAGAGACGTTGATAAGGTCCTCGGGAGGAGAGACGGATTCTATTTTATCGAGAGCGGTGTTGACGGCATGATAAAGGATGGTGCCGTTTTCCATGGTCAGGTTATCGATGAAGGTCTTCATGTCGTCCTTGGTCGATGAGTTGAGCAACGTGAGCTTTTGTGAAGTGAGGTTGTGGTTGAAGCCGATGATGCCCACGTAGAGGCCTTCCTTGCTGGTATCGGGCTTGTCCTTGAAACAGCTGGTCATCATGGTGGTGGTCAGTAGCAGAGCCGCCATTAAAAACAGATTTCTTTTCATAGTATCAGGGTGTTTTGATTGTTTTCTATGCAAAATTAACGTATTATTTGAAAAAACATTGTTTCATGGTGGACAAAAACAAATTTTTTTATGAACAAAAGCGGTTTACCATTAAAAACGTGGGACTGTCATGGGGTGTCCTTTTTTTTTTGCTCCAATTATCTAAATTTCAAACTTTTTTTGTGATTTTGCCGCTCGTTTTCAAAGTTTAAAAAAGTAATCTAATATTCAATAAATGAAAAACTTAAGGAAATTTCTACTCGTCATCTGCGCCTTCTTTGTCTTCGGAACGACGATGTACACCTCATCATTCCTGACGGCAAGAGGCTTACCAACACCAGAGGAATCAGAGTTCTTTCTCCCTATTCATTAACCATCTATGGCCAGAGCCAACAGACTGGAAAATTGGTTATTACGGGTGATAATATACCCTATTGGGCTGCCATAGGTAGCAACGAAAATGATCCATGTGGTACCATTACTATCAACGGCGGTGTTATTATCGCAACGAATCAGGGTAGTGGTATTGGCGGCGGTAAGAATGCAAACGGCGGCACCATTAACCTCAACGGTGGTGTGGTCAATGCTTCCAGCATTGGCTATGGTGAAGGAGGTTCCACTGCGACCATCAATTTAAGTTGGTTCAACAATACGGACAGTTACACTTCGGACAGCTATAGGGGCACTGTGACGATAGCGGACGGAAAAGCCTTCTCTTCCACCGACAACACCGTTGTTGGCCTGAGCGGCACGGTGAGCGACAACAGCATTTTGGCAGGCAAGACACTCGTGCCTTGCTTGGCAAGCCCCATCCACATTATCAGTGGATCCCCGGATGCCGTTTCCGTTACTCCTAACCCTGCCTCCAAGGGCGAAACGGTCACCGTGACTGTCACGCCTGTCGCCGGATTCTCCTTACAGGGTGTCACCGTCACCGGTGCAACCTCGGGTAATGAGATTACCCTCACCCCAATTGCCGACTACACCTATACCTTCATTATGCCTTTTGAGGCGGTCAACGTTACCGTCAACTTTGTGGTACCTTACCTGGATCTCAATGGCGTGACACAATATGCAGTGGCAACGCCGATCACCAGTGCCACCACCGTATTGACCGATGGCTGGTATGCCGTTACCGAAAATGTCACCACCAACACCCGCATCGATGCCGATGGCAACGTGAACATCGTTCTTTGCGACGGCGCAACGATGGCCAATGGGGGTATCGAAACATCGAATAATAAAAGCCTGACCTTCTGGGGACAGAGCAACAACACGGGAAAATGGGTAGTAAACTCTACAGACGGCGGAAACGGCATTGGTAATAATGCGATGGTCAATGGTGACGCCGTCATCATCAATGGTGGCACGGTCAGGTCACAAGGTTATAACGATAGTTATCGTTATGGCATACGTGTTGCCAGCCTTACCCTCCGTGGAGGAAGTGTTTGGGCAAACAGATACAGTTGCACCGTCAAGATGGAGCGATTCTTTACAGATGAGTACAATAATTTGCTTCCTCCCGGTGAATATACGAATGGAAGCGGGAATGGCTATTACATCAATGGCTCCACATTGACGGCTTCTGGCAAGATCTTCCTTGCGGAAGGCGACTGGTGCGATGCCGACAAGTGGTATCAAGGCGAATTGCCGAGCAGCACCGACTGTGTCACCTTGCGTGCGTCGGTCACCATTCCTGCCGGCTGTGTGGCCCAGGCTTATAAAGCAGCCCCTCTTAACAATGCTACCGTCACCATCCAAGATGGCGGCCAATTAATCTACACCTTCTACGATTCGAGTACCATTACAGCCTCTAATTTCCTTCTTGCTACAGTAGAGAAGACCATCAGCGGAGCCACTAACTGGAGTGATGAAAACAATGGTTGGTATTTCATCGCTTCACCTATGTATTACGATATTCAGCCGAGCGATCAGAACAAAGTGGTTAATATGCTTACTGCTGACGCAGGTGGCGTTCACACCTACGACTTATATCAATACGTTTATGACAACATGGATGAAGGTGAACTCAAGCCATGGTATAACTATCGTCAGCATCAAAATAATTTCTACCTCAGCAATCAAAAGGGCTACCTCTATGCCAACGCCAACACACAAACCATACGGATTACGGGCAGAATCAATCCCTATTATGATCAATACAACCATAACACGGTGCGACTTGCCAACGATGGCTGGAATCTCATCGGCAACCCTTATACCTGCGCGGTTTCCGTAGATAAGGCTTTCGGTGAGTTGAACAACGGGTCTGTCATTGCCAACAAGCCTGCCAACAGCGTGATCATGCCTTGCACGGGTATTATGGTGTATGGTGAGAAGAACGAAATGGTGACCTTCACCAAGGTCGATCCGAGTGCATCATTCGCTCCAAGCGCCGGTATCTTGAACATTGCCTTGGAGCAGCAAGTGGTGACACGTGGCGAAACCAAAGCCGAGACCATCGACAACGCCATTGTGAGTTTCAGCGAGGACAATATCCTTCCGAAGTTCCATTTCATGGAGCAAGCCGCCAACCTCTACATCCCGCAAGGCAATGAGGAATACGCCATCGCCTATAGCAATGCCCAAAGTGAAATGCCTGTCAATTTCAAGGCCAATAAGAACGGCAACTATACGATTACGGTCAATCCCAAAGACATGGAGACGAACTACCTCCACCTCATTGACAACTTGACGGGTGCCGACGTGGATCTGTTGGTCGAGCCTTCCTACACCTTTGCTGCCAAGATGACGGATTATGAGAGCCGCTTCAAGCTGGTGTTCAGTGCTGGTCCCGTCAGTGGGGATGCGGATGGCGATAATGAGACCTTCGCGTTCATCCACGATGGCGACATTATCGTCAACGGTTCGGGAACCCTCCAGGTCATCGATATGTTGGGCCACGTCCTCGTCACCCGCGACGTCCATTCTGACTCCTGTCTTCTGTCTTCTGACTTCTCCACTGGTGTGTATGTCCTTCGCCTCATCAATGGCGACGATGTGAAGACGCAGAAGATTGTGGTGAGATAAACATTTGAAAACATAAACGGCGCATCTGAGAGAGATGCGCCGTTTTTGTTTTCAGATCGGGAATTCTTGCTTCTTCCTTCTGTCTTCAAAATTTTTTTGTCCTAATTTCCCAAAATTCTCAAATTTTTGAATGGCCAAATTCCCAAAATTCTCAAATTTTTAAACAACTGGCCCCCTAAGCATTGTAAACACAAACAAGCAAAACGGCGCATCCTAAGACGCGCCGTTTCTGTTCTCCGAAAGGAAATTCTAACTTCTTTCTTCTGACTTCTGTCTTCTTAAAGAATTTATTTCCCTTCGCTCAGCTTCTTATACCCTTCGTAGCGGAGCTTGGCAAACTGCTCGGTCTTGGCGAACAGTTCCTTGGCCTCTTCTGGGAAGGTCTTCAGCAGTGAGTTGTAACGGACCTCACCCATAATGAAGTTCTGGAACTTGCTCCAGTCGGGCTCCTTCGAGTCGAGGTGGAAGCCGTTCTTGCCTTCTTCTTCCTCAGCGGGGTTGAAGCGCCAGAGGTGCCAGTAACCGCAGTCG
>JAEEGL016349927.1_pt1 | contig 46309 bp, 41 predicted proteins | sample 9134231 | NCBI WGS metagenome assembly JAEEGL01 (sample SAMN16246548, study PRJNA631951) | gut metagenome | biome: gut microbiome; feature: rumen; material: fiber-attached | host: Bos | place: Iran: Karaj | collected 2018-10 | reverse complement strand
TTAATTTCACTTGGATGGTGTGCATAATCATCATAAACTGAAGCTTTATTATATTCGCCAATAAATTCAAATCTTCTTCCAACACCAGTATAGTTATTTAAGGCTTTTTTCATAACTTCAATATCACTAATATATTGATTACATAAAGCTATAGCAGCAAGTGAATTATATATATTATGAATGCCAGATACTCCTAAATGAATTTCTGTTACATAATTATTATGAATATATAAATCATATATTCCATGACCATATTTATCATATTTAATATTTTTAGCCATATATGATGATATATTATCTATACCATATGATATTTTCTTTTCTTTATCTTTTACAGCCATAAGAGTATTATCATCATCATTGTTATATACTAATATTCCATCATCTGGAAGAAGGGTAGTAAATCTTCTAAAAGAATTAATAATATTATTAATATTTCCAAAATAATCTAAATGATCATCATCAATATCAAGAATTATTTCGGATGTAGGGAAGAACTCTAGAAATGAATCAACATATTCACAAGATTCAGCTATAAAGTATTCCTTGCTTCCTACATGATTATTTCCGCCAATAATTGGAAGCATTGCACCAATCATTATTGTTGGATTTAAATTAGCTTCCATGAATATTGAACTAACCATTCCGGTTGTAGTGCTCTTACCATGGGTACCGCTTATGCATAATACATTCTTGTATTCTTTCATTAAAAGCCCTAAGAATGTAGATCTTTCATACAATTCTTTATTATTTTCTTTAGCATATACTAATTCTTCATGATCCTCTGGTATAGCGGCAGTATATACAACTACATCAGCTTTATTAACATTTTCAATATTAGGCTCATAATTAACTTTAATACCTAAATCATTTAAATGCTTAGTAATATCACTTTCTGTTAGGTCATAACCGGTAATCTTACAATTAAATGAAAGCAGTATTTCGGCAATACCACTCATTGATATTCCGCCAATGCCAATCATATGTATAGTTTTATTTGTAAACATATAAACACCTCATTAATCTTTATTTATTATATAAAAAAATATGAAGAAGTGCAATAAACCAAGGCTTTGTTCACATAAAATATTTTTTTTAGCAAAAAGTTTTGAAAAATAAAAAAATAAAAAATGTAAAGTTGAAAAAATGTTCAAAAAAAACATTGAATTAATTTTGAATCTCATATATACTCAAATCATAGGAAGGTAATGTTATGACTATTGATGCACTTAACGATCTAGTAGTCGTTAAAAGAAGCGGTCAAAGAGTCTCTTTTAATGGGACCAAAATAGCTGTAGCTATTAAGGCGGCTTTTGACGACATATATGAAACATATGATGAAAGTCAAGTAAACTTTGTTTATAATAAAGTTATCGAAGATATCATAAGTGAATATACCAATAGAAAAACAATTAATGTTGAGGATATTCAAGATATAATTGAAAATAACTTAAAAAAACATAAATTTGATGAAGTTTATAATGCTTTTTATACATATAGAATGAAACGTAATGCTTCAAGAGAGACCTTTCAAGTTCGTAAAGAACATAAATTTGTAAAAGTAATTGAACAAATAAGTAATTACTTTGGTGATGACAAAACTCTAAAACCGATTGAACAATTAACGGCATATGGTAAAGCAATATCTAATGAATTTGCTAGAAGTTATCTTATCGATAATAAATATATTAGACTATTTGATGAAGGTAGTATATATATCCATAATATAGATATGCAAGGTAATGCTACGATAGATTCTTATAATATTGATTTAACAAGCATTAATTCAAATAATATAAATGATTATACAGATAAACTAATAGATATCTTAAAAGGAATTAAAACTGATGTATATGGTTATATAAATGTTCCTAATATAGATATATTATATAAAAAAATCTTAATTAAACATTTTATTAATACTTTAAAAGAAACATTACATGATTATCTTTCTTTAGAAGGTTTTGATGAATTTATTAATACCAAAAAGATAGATGATCTAGTTGATAGAATAGATTCTATTAATATAGATGATACTTACTTTGAAAATATTGCATCATCATCTAGATTTAAAGATATTATTAAATTTGCTTTAAATAATACTCATAAAAGAATAGAAACAGAATTAAAAAATAATATATATAGTTTAATAAATGCTTTAAATAATATTAAGATATATTTAAAACATGATGAATATTCATTTTCTATATCATCAAATGAAGAGTATGAAAATAATTTAATAAGAAATACAATTATTCAATTATTAAAGGAAAATGATAAGTTCGAAAATGTTTCAATAACATTTAAAATAAAAAAAGATCAAAATATCGAAGAAATACTAAAAGTAATTGATAAAAATATATATTTCTTAAATGATAATAAAACAGATATTGAATTCTTTACATCAGGACACTGTGCTTATGAAAATTATTGGGGAGAGGCAACATCACTTGGCAAAGTTATTAATGCATCAACTTCAATAAACTTAGTAAGAATTGGTATTACAGCTCAAAATGAAAAAGAATACTTTGCAAGTCTTGGTGAAATGATGGATATAGTATCTTCTGAACTTTTACAAAGTTTTGAACTTATTGGTAATAAAAATAAAGATCATTTCAATTATTTATATAATACTGATATATTTACTAATATTGATTTAGATGAAGGCCAAAAGATTAGAAAAATAATTAAAAATGGAACTTTACAAATAGGATTTGCGGGATTATATGAAAGTATTCTTGCTTTAAATAAAAAGTTTGATATTAACTTAGCTAAGAAAATACTTTCATTTATGGCAGAGAAATGTAAGGCATATACAAATAACAATAAACTTAATTTTACTTTAACTCCTGTTGTATGTCCTAAAGCATTAAAACATTTTATTAAAATAGATAGATCAGTATATGGAAACTTACTTAATATTACTGACAAAAAGAAATATACCAATTATCATGAAATAAGTAATTATAATAGTATTGATTATGAATACTTAAATCTAATAAGTAGTTATGTTAATGGAGGACTTCTTACAAATATTCGTATAGATAAATCAATTTCATTAAAGAAGCAAAATGAAGTTATTCAAAATCTATTAACAAATAATATTCAATTTTTTAGAATTATAACTACTAAAGAGGATGACTCATGAAAATTGTGGGATTTCAAAAACTTACAATGGTAGATTATCCTGGTAAGATGGCATGCATTATATTTACTGAAGGTTGTAATTATAGATGCCCATATTGCCATAATAGTTTACTAGTATATGAAAAATCTGAATATGAAATAGATAAAAAAGAAATATTTGATTATTTAGATAAAAGAAAAGGAATAGTCGAAGGAATTGTTGTAAGTGGGGGAGAACCTACTTTACAAAAAGATTTAATTGACTTCCTAAAAGAATTAAGAAATTATGAAATATCTATTAAATTAGATACCAATGGATCTAATCCAGATATCTTAAAAAAGATAATAGATAACAACTTAGTGGATTATATAGCAATGGATATAAAAAATAGTATTAAAAAATATCCAATAACAACGGCGATAAATAAAATAAATACAGATAATGTATTAAAAAGTATCAAACTATTAAAACAAAACAAAGTGGATTATGAATTTAGAACAACAATTGTAAAAGAACTACATGATTTAGATGATTTAAAAGAAATAAAGAAATTAATTGGTAAATCTAAATATTACATTCAAAACTTTAGAGATAATGAAAATGTTAAATATTCAAACTTACATGGATTTACTAATGATGAATTAAAAGAAATAGAAAATAATATCGATGGGGCTATTATAAGAGGCCTATAATATAAGAAGAAAGAGGAGGAAATGTATTATGTATCGTGTTAGAAAAAGAGATGGAAAAATCGTTAAATTTGAAATAGAAAGGATTAAAGATGCTATTCAAAAAGCATTTGAAGCTGAGGATACTAACTTCAACGAAGATATTCTAGATTTCTTAGCATTAAAAGTAACTTCAGAATTTCAAGATGATATCAAAGATGATATTATTGATGTTGAAAGAATTCAAGATGCTTCTGAAAGAGTATTGTCAAAATCAGGATATACTGATGTAGCAAAAGCATATATCCTTTATAGAAAATTACATGAAAAACAAAGAAATATTAAAAATACTTTCTTAGATTATAAAGATGTAGTAAATAGTTATGTTAATGTAACAGATTGGAGAGTTAAAGAAAACTCAACAGTTACTTATTCAGTAGGTGGATTAATCCTATCTAATAGTGGTGCAATTACTGCTAACTACTGGTTAAGTGAAGTATATGATGATGAGATTGCCAATGCTCACAGAAGTGCAGCAATCCACATTCATGACCTTTCAATGCTCACAGGTTACTGTGCAGGCTGGAGTCTCAAGCAGCTTATCCAGGAAGGGCTTGGCGGTGTTCCTGGCAAGATCACTTCTTCACCTGCAAGCCACCTCTCAACACTCTGCAACCAGATGGTTAACTTCCTTGGTATCATGCAGAATGAGTGGGCAGGCGCTCAGGCATTTTCATCCTTTGACACTTATCTTGCGCCCTTCGTTAAGGTAGATAACCTCTCCCAGAAGGAAGTTAAGCAGTGCATCCAGTCATTTGTATACGGCGTTAATACACCAAGCCGTTGGGGCACACAGGCTCCATTCTCCAACATCACTCTTGACTGGACCGTTCCTAACGATCTTAAGAACCTCAACTGCATCGTAGGCGGCAAAGAGCTTGATTTCACCTATGGCGAGTGCCAGAAGGAAATGGATATGGTCAACAAGGCATTCATCGAGATCATGATCGAGGGCGATGCCAACGGACGTGGTTTCCAGTATCCTATTCCTACATATTCAATAACAAGAGATTTTGACTGGAGCGAGACAGAGAATAATAAGCTCCTGTTTGAAATGACAGCCAAGTATGGTACTCCATACTTCTCAAATTACATCAACTCAGATATGGAGCCTTCAGATGTACGTTCCATGTGCTGCAGACTTCGTCTCGACCTTAGAGAGCTTCGTAAGAAATCAGGTGGATTCTTCGGTTCCGGCGAGTCAACAGGTTCCATCGGTGTTGTTACCATCAACATGCCACGTATAGCTTACCTGGCAAAAGACCCTGAGGACTTCTACAAGAGACTGGATCACCTTATGGATGTTGCAGCAAGAAGCCTTCATACAAAGAGACAGGTTATCAACAAGCTCCTTGACCAGGGACTTTACCCATATACAAAGAGATACCTTGGATCATTCTCCAACCACTTCTCTACTATTGGCCTTATCGGTATGAACGAGGTTGGACTTAACGCAAACTGGCTTGGTGCTGATATGACAGATCCTCGCACACAGCAGTTCTCCAAGGAAGTTCTTAACCACATGAGAGATCGCCTGTCAGACTATCAGGAGCAGTACGGAGATCTTTACAACCTTGAGGCTACACCTGCTGAGTCAACAACTTACCGCTTTGCTAAGCACGACAAGGAGAAGTTCCCTGAAATAATTACAGCTAATATGAACGGAACTCCTTACTATACCAACTCATCACATCTTCCTGTTGGATATACAGAGGACATTTTCTCAGCACTTGATATTCAGGATGAGCTCCAGACACTTTACACATCAGGAACAGTATTCCATGCATTCCTTGGTGAGAAGCTCCCTGACTGGAAGGCAGCTGCAAGTCTTGTTAAGAAGATTGCAGAGAACTACAAGCTTCCTTACTACACAATGTCACCTACATACTCAGTATGTAAGGAACATGGCTACCTTACAGGAGAACAGGCAGTATGTCCTCACTGCGGTGCCAAGACAGAGGTTTACAGCCGTATAACAGGCTACTACCGCCCTGTTGCCAACTGGAACGATGGAAAGGCTCAGGAATACAAAGATCGTAAAGTTTACAACATTGGTAATTCCAAGCTTACTCACGAGGGGCCAAAGAAAGTTAGCTTTGTAGAAGCAGCAGTTAAAAAGTCCAACACAGAATCAGTTGGCAGCGCTTCCAACGTTGATAACCAGACAGTAATGCTCTTCAAGACACAGACCTGTCCTAACTGCAAGATTGCAGGTGCTCTTCTTGATAAAGCAGGGGTTCAGTACAAGGTACTTGATGCCAATGAGAATCCCGATCTTGTAGAGAAATTTGGAATCATGCAGGCTCCAACACTTGTCATCTCTAAAGGAGAAGGCTATGAGAAGCTCCTTGGTGTATCAGATATCAAGAGCTGGATCGAGAACAGCCAGGTTTCATAAATGCAAAAAATAAGCCAGTGCAAACAAATTGTTTGCACTGGCATTTTTTAATTAGCAAAGGTTCTTAACAACACCTACTGAAACGTAATTATCAAGCACCGCACCGTAGTCCGTAAACTCTTCGTGAACCGGACTGTAAATTCCATCCACAATAAGACTTACGCCTCCTCCAGGGAGGTCTGCTGTCTTCTTGTACCTGTCTGTATAGAAAGGAGTTCTTGAAACTGTTCTGTCCCTTAGTACACCTTTACATTCTGAGAGCTTGCAGCCAGGAAAGTTGACGCTGTGTACATACCCCGGTGTGTATTCTTTTTCCAACAACTCTTCCATTAGATCTTTTAAATATCTGTCTGTAGTCTCATGAATACCGTTATTGGCCTCAGAGAATGCTATTGAGTGAAAGCCCTGAAACTCGCCCTCAAAGGCAGCTCCAAGTGTAGCTGAATACTGGATGTCAGAGGAAACATTGTATCCGTAATTAATGCCACTCATGACAACATTGGGCTTTTCCTGCATAAGGTAGAGACTTCCCACTCTCACACAGTCGCTTGGCGATCCCGAGCATTTAAATGCCTTAACCCCAGAAATTCCAAAATCCACCGGATAACAGTCGACGCTTCTTCGAAGAGTCAGCGAGTGGGATGCTGCACTTCTCTCGCTCCCAGGCGCTACAACTGTGACATCGCCAAACTCTATAGCGCACTCCACAAGCCGTCTTAGTCCATCGGCCTTAATTCCATCATCATTGGTTATAAGGATAATTCTCTTACTCACTAAGGTATCTCCTCACATAGCTCTTACAATAGTTACATTGAGATGACGCCAAGTACGTTAAGCACTGCACTCACAAGAATGACAAGAACAAAAAGCGGGCAAAGGAACTTGATCATAAACGAGAACACATGCTTTCTCTGGAAAGGATGTCCATCCTGTTCAACCTCTTCTGTGAGCTTATCAACGCCCATGTATTTCACGATCAGAAGACATGTAGCAAGCGCTGCTATAGGCATCATGATTGAATTTGTAATAAAGTCAAAGAAATCAAGGAACTGCATTCCAATAATAGTCACGTTTGCAAGTGGTCCATTACCAAGTGATGAAAGGCTTCCAAGTACGATCATGATAACAGCCATAACGAGAGTACCATTTTTTCTGTTCCAGCCAAACTCATCAGAGAAGGTGGAAACTGCACTCTCCGTAAGGGCTATGGCGCTGGTAACAGCTGCGAACAGTACCAGGGCAAAGAACAGTATTCCGATTATCCTGCCAAATCCCATGCTTGCAAAAATCTTGGGCATTGTAATAAACATAAGTGATGGACCGGCCTTGAGCATGTTCTGATCCCCGTCATAGAATGAAAAGACTGCAGGGATGATCATAAGGCTGGCAAGAACCGCTATTGCAGTATCAAAGAACTCAACCTGTCTTGTTGACTCATCAATGCTGACCTCTTTCTTTACATAGGAACCAAAGGTGATCAGAATTCCCATGGCAATTGAGAGGGAATAAAACATCTGCCCCATGGCAGTAACAACTGTCATGATTGAAAAATTTGAAACATTAGGGATAAAGAGATATTTAACTCCCTGCAAAGCTCCGGGTCTTGTTACTGAATAAATGCAGATGATAATTGCAAGGACTACAAGAACCGGCATGACCATCTTGGATACACGCTCTATTCCGTTCTCTACTCCCATGAAGATTACACAGAGAACCAAAATAGCGAACACAATGAACCATAGTTCTGATTCAAAACCATCAGTTATGAAATCAACAAAATAGCTGTCCGATGCAACAACCTGGGCACCTTTTACTATGTAATCAAACAGGTACTTGCATACCCATCCGCCAATTACCGAATAGTACGGAACTATCAGGATAGGGATGATCGCGTTGATCCATCCACCTATTCCCATGGACTTTTTACCGCTTATGGCATTAAAGGCACCAACAGGACTCTTACCTGTGGATCTTCCAATAGCAGTCTCGGCTACGATCATGGTGTAGCCAAATGTCAGGGCAAGTATTACGTATACGAACAAAAAAATACCTCCGCCGTACTTTGCGCAGAGGTATGGAAATCTCCATATATTCCCCAGCCCGACTGATGCTCCCGCTGCAGAGAGCACGAATCCGATCTTTCCTGAGAAAGATCCTCTGGAATCATTTTTCAAAACCTTTTCCTCCCAAAAGCATTATTTTGCACTAAACTCGATTATACTACTTAGCCAGCCAGACTTAAAGTAATATATGATGAAAATGACTGTGCTTACAGTCCAGGTCAAAGGGTAAGCCCAGAATATGACGTTTATTACCGGGATAAAATGCACAGTAACGGTAATATATGTAATTCTAAGAAGACACCAGCTTGAGAGCATGACAAACATAGGAACTGTGGTCTTTCCCGCTCCTCTGTACACTCCTGCCAGAGCATGGCTTGTTGCCAGCATGAAGTAAAAGAGACTCTCAGTTCTCGCCTGCATTGTTCCCACAGATATTACATCCATTTCCTGCGAAAACATACGAAGCAGAACCGGTGCCGAAACAAATGTTATTATACCAATAATCTCGGCACATCCCGCACTTATAAGGCTTCCAATAAGACTTCCCTTTTTAACTCTGTCTATATTCCCCGCTCCGATATTCTGGCTGACAAAAGTTGTAAGTGCCATAGTCATACAAACTATTGGCAAGAATACAAATCCCTCAAGCTTGAAATAACTTCCGCAGCCCGCCATTGCAACAGATCCGAAGGCATTGATATTAGACTGGACAACAACATTACCAATTGCAATAACGCTGTTCTGAATACCTGTAGGGAATCCCAGACTAAGCTCTTTTGTAAGAGTCTTTTTGTGTATTTTAAGATTCGATATAGTTATCCTGTGGGGGCCATCAACCCTGGTCAGCTTACTAAATGCAAGAATGGCACTGACAAACTGGGCGATTATCGTAGCGTATGCTGCTCCTGCTATTCCAATACCCAGATATCTGACAAAGAGGATGTCAAGAATAGTGTTAATAACAGTACTTGCCATGAGATAATATAACGGATGTTTTGAATCACCCACAGCCTGAAAGACGCCGCAGCAGGCATTATACATGACATTTCCCAACGCTCCCAGGAAGTATATCTTAAAGTAAAGGACTGAATTTGGCAGAACATCTTCCGGTGTTCCCATAAGACGCAGAAGCACAGGCGTAAAGAAATATCCCACTACTGTCAGGGTTACTCCCATGGCTGCGGCAAATGTTATTCCTGTATGAACTGCAATTGAAACACCCTTATAATCTTTAGCTCCGAAACTCTTTCCAACGATAACGCTGCTTCCCATAAACAGGCCATTGATAAAGCCAACCATAAGGAATATCAGACTGCCTGTAGTACTTACAGCAGCAAGCGCCTCTTTTCCCAAAACATTTCCCACGACAACAGAATCCACAACATTGTAGAGCTGCTGCAGGAGCTGCCCAAAGAAAAGCGGTATTGCAAAACGTATTAAATTCTTAGATATCGATCCCTGCGTCATATTAATAGTATATAGCTGTGATAGAAATGTGACAATTATGCAACTATAATAGATTAAGGGTCTAGTATCAAATACTATGTCGACTCAAGAAGGAGAAAAATTATGAAAAAAAGATTGTTGAACACTGTATTAGCAGGAATGATGACACTTTCACTGTGCGCCTGCGGACAGGAAAACCAGCCACAGAGTGAGCCAGAAACACCTGCAGCAACTGAAACCACACAGGAAGCGTCACAGGAGACGCCAAGCACACAGATTGCCAATCCATGGCACAGCTGCACTGAAGAAGAAGCATATGTGGTTGCACCTAACGGCTTTAGCGCTCCGGAAGGGGCTACAAATGTTGAATGGAGCATGTGTGATGATCTGGAGTCAGAGCCCGGATACGAACGTCCTATGGTACAGATGACCTTTGATTATAACGACATGTCATTTTGTGCCCGCGAACAGGCAGTATTGTCCGAGGAAATTGTAGATATCTCCGGTATGTACTACGATTGGACCGTTACCGATGATGTAACACTTGCAAATTGGGCAGGTGGAAACATGAAGGCTAAGACCATGAGATATATCGGTGATGACAAGTCCATAGATGTATGCAATTGGTTCGATATTGAGACCGGTTATGCCTACTCTCTTTCCACAGAAGCTGCAGACCTTGAGGGCTTTGATATTCAGGCTATAGCAGAGGCAATTTATGATCCCGCCAAGCAGATCGGCGCAAATGCTCCTGAACCAGATTCTGTATACGGTCCTTTCGAAGCACCTGTTATTGATATAACCGACTGCGATACATTTACACAGATAGTTGATAAGAAGCTAGCTAAGGGCATGGGTTATGCAAATGTAACTCTTGATGGAACAGATGCCCTTCTTGTATGCAGCGGTACCTTTGATAACCTTAACGATACTCATGCGGCAATTGATGCTACAGTATACATCTACAAGGATGGCGCTCCATTTGAAGCAGGCTATGTTGTCAGTGCCGGAACAGCCTACCCAATCACCGTAAAAGATGGTAAGATTTATACAGCAGGCCACCACTGGGTATGCAAGTCAGCACTCACAGACAATATTCTGGTTACAATGGAAAAAGCCGGATGCACTTACGATACAGCTGGAAACGCAACCTACTACTATGAGTCAGATGATGGCGGTGACTACAGCAATTTTGACAGCACTGAAGCCGAGAAGATCATGGACCAGCTCTTTGAAGAGTTTATGTCCGGAGAAAACGTGGACTTCACCGTCGTAGAATAATAAAGAAAAAGGGGGAAAAGCTCTTATGGATCGAATGTATATTGCAATTGATCTTAAGAGCTTTTATGCCTCCTGTGAACTTGTAGACAGAAAACTCGATCCCCTCACCACAAATCTCGTGGTGGCAGATCCCACAAGAACTGAAAAAACAATATGTCTGGCAGTTTCTCCAAGCCTTAAGGCCTATGGTATTCCCGGGCGCGCAAGGCTTTTTGAAGTTGTCCAGAAGGTGAAAGAAGCTAATGAGGCCAGATACAGAAAAGCCCTTTCTAAAGGTCTTTTACACAAGGATCCTGAAACCGGGGAGTATAAATTCTCCGGTTCTTCTTGCGATGCACCGCAGCTAGAAAAAGACCCTTCCCTGGAACTTTCATATATAGTTGCTCCCCCAAGGATGAAGATGTATGAAGATATCAGCACAAAGGTCTTTTCCATATATCTGCGCTATATCAGCGAGGAAGATATTCACGTTTATTCAATTGACGAGTGCTTTATTGATGTGACGGGTTATCTTGGCACCTACAATCTGACTGCAAGGGATCTTGCCATGACCATGATCAGGGAAGTTCTTGCAGAGACCGGCATCACTGCTACTGCCGGCATCGGGACTAATATGTATCTTGCCAAGGTTGCTATGGACGTTGTTGCCAAGCACGTTCCTGCAGATGCACAGGGCGTAAGGATCGCTGAGCTTGATGAAAAGAGCTATCGCGAACTCCTGTGGTGCCACAGGCCTCTTACTGATTTCTGGAGAGTCGGCAGAGGGATAACCAAAAGACTTGCGGATCTTGGATGCTTTACCATGGGGGATATAGCAAGACTTAGCATACAAAACGAGGACTCGCTCTACAAAGCTCTTGGAATCAATGCAGAACTTCTTATTGACCATGCCTGGGGCTGGGAACCCACTGAGATTTCCATGATAAAGAGCTACAAGCCGCAGACTAACAGCTTATCCAGCGGCCAGGTCCTTATGGAGCCCTACAACTCCGAAATGACCAGGATCATCGTAAGGGAAATGACCGAGCTTCTTGTCCTTGACCTTGTAAAAAAGAATCTCGTGACAAAGAGGATCGAGCTTACTCTCTCATATGACAGAACCAGCATTGAAGTTGATCATAATGCCTCAATAGGAAACAGTATAGTCTACAAGATTGCAGGTACCAGTAAAAGATATAAAGGAAAAGTAAGTACAGATTATTACGGCCGCCCTGCGCCCTATCACGCCCACGGCACAGGAACTCTGGACAGATGGACCAACTCCACCAAAAGAATAATGGATGTTATGATGGATCTCTTTGACCGCATAATCGACCCAGATCTGATGGTCAGAAGGCTAAACGTTGTGGCCTGCGGCCTTATCAATGAAAAAGATATCCCGGCCGACGAACCATATCAGATGGATCTTTTCACGGACTATGCTGCTCTTGAAAAGAAAAAGGCAAAGGAAGAGGAAGAAGACAGAAAAGAAAAAAGCCTTCAGAAGGCCATGCTGGAGATTCAGGATAAATTCGGTAAAAATGCCATTTTAAAGGGGACAAACCTACAAAAAGGTGCCACCACAATTATGAGAAACAAACAGATAGGCGGACACAGCTCCGGAGAACAGTGAAAGGAAAACTATCATGCCCTACAATGATAATAAAAAAGAAATGGATGCCAGAACTGTTTATGGGGATATAATCGATCTCCCACACCACCAGTCAACCAAGCATCCGCATATGAGTCTGTATGACAGAGCTGCCCAGTTTGCGCCCTTTGCTGCCCTCACCGGCTACGAAGACCTGATAAATGACGAAGCGCAGCTCTCACACGAGGACACATCCTTTGAACTTGAAACGTTTGATGATATCTAAAATATAAAACCCGGCAGCAGTACAGGCCACCAGGCTTTATAATGAAGAAGAAGATTATGATTTATCAGTCATCAATTTCAAAATCTACGATCTGACCGTTTGCTACATTTATATCGTAGTTATACTCAACAAATCCTACTCTGAACTCTATCTCATATACTTCCATTCCATCATCAAAATCCTTCTTTACATTTACGTAAAGAGTATCTTTCTTGGTATATCCGGCATCCTTAAGTGCGATATCTATAGCCTGATCCTTGGTAATGCCTGCTGATGCTGCTACGGTTGTCTTGTTAGCAGGAATCGCGAAATTCTCGATTTCCTGGTCAAAAGATACTACTGCTCCGGTTGCTGCATCGATATCATAGTCATACTCTATGTTTCCGCTGTAGAACTCGATCTCGTACTCGATTCTTCCATCATCCATTTCTTTCTTTTCTTTTACAAAAGTAACATCTGATGCCTTAAGGGCTGCGCTCTTAAGTGCAATGTCCTTAGCCTGCTCAAGTGAAATATCAGCAGCAAATGAAGTAAGTGATGTGGCTGCGATAGTTACTACTGCGATTGCTGTTGCTGTTATAGTTGAAATCAAACTCTTTTTCATAATAAATGATCTCCTTTTTTTCTACAGATTTCTCTCTCCTTGTTGAGACCATAGTATCATTCTCACCATCACAATAGTGTCACAGTTGATATAAAAAGCTCGTCCGGATTCTTATTTACATCCTCTCTTACGGATTTTTTGTATTGCCTTGGTGACATGTGGAGCTTTTCAGTAAAGACGCGATTAAAGGTTCTCTGGCTGTCAAATCCGGCGTTTTCGTATACTTCTGTTATTGTCTGATCAGTGTATCTAAGAAGGCTTAGAGCATAGTTGAGCCTAGTCTCATTTAAATATCTGTTGAAATTTGTATGGAAGGTTCCGGAAAAGACTCTGGAAAGCGCGAAGGGACTTATGTAAAGATCCTTGGCCATGCTTGTGAGAGTGATGGGTTGTGTAAAGTTTCTGGCGATATAGGAAACCGTCCTGTATATCAGATCTCCATCCTCTTTATTATCCCTATCTACAAGCTCCAGGTAAGGAAGGGCTCTGACAAGGATAAGCCCTATATAATGCTGATACAAGATCTTTCTGGCAGGATCGGTACTAATGCCCTTTTCCTTCTCGTCAACTATCTCATGATAAAGAGCGTCCAGCGCATATCGGATGTCCTTGTGAATATTGGCGCTCTTAATGACAGGGCAAGTGGGAGTTTTGTTAAGCAGCGTATCCGATAGCGAGCCTGCATAAGACGGCGAGGCGATAAGGTACGTACTCATTCCCTTCCCAGGATCAAAGACCTGTGTATGCTGAATCTGGCCAGGAAAAACAACTGCAAGATCTCCTTTGTCCATGTGATACAGCTCCTGTCCCACCCCTATTTCCATGCTGCCTGCGGAGATATACACAAACTCCAGAAAGCTGTGAAGGTGCGGCGGTGTGTGCATTGTAGGCCTTTTATATATTTCTATGTCGTCTTCAAATGATTCATATAGTGGTTTCATGCCATAAGTATACCACCATATGAACCGTTTGCAAGATTTGGCTACTTTTTTTCATGTAGTGACGCGTATTCTATTCTGAATAACGATATTATACTCATGTAAACAAAAGAACAGAACACGAATGGCATAGGAAGAATGCCTGAAAGGAGTTAATAATATGAAGAAGATTTTTAATTTTTACAAGAACGCATGGCTTGAGTATGTTGAGAAATATGGCGAGTACGGAATCTACCTTTATCGCTAATTAAAGCCGGAATATATAGCACATAAAAAGCTGCGAAGAATGATAACATTTTTCGCAGCTTTTTTTATTACTTCTGTATTATTTCTGTTATTACCGCTTTATCCTCTTGCCCAAGGCCCTTTTCTTGTAATAGTCCTTGAGTGCAATATAGGCAGAAACCTCCCTTATATAAAACAATTGTAAATGAAATATCGTTTTGTGTAAAATAATTATGTAAGGAATTTTCAGTTCTGCAGAAAGGAATATGTTAATGGGACTTTCAAGAGAAGAAATTGATAATTACACACTGATACTCAAAGAAGAACTTGTAACTGCCATGGGATGCACAGAGCCTATCGCAATTGCTTATGCAACTGCAAAAGCAGGAAAAGTCCTGGATGAAGAGGCAAAACACCTGGTTGTAAAGTGCTCTGGCAATATCATTAAAAATGTTAAGGGAGTTACCGTCCCAAATTCAGGCCATCAAAGAGGCATTGAAATTGCTGCCACTCTGGGAATTGTCGGCGGTGATCCTGACAAAGCCCTGGAGGTCATTTCCCAGGTAACTGATGATCAGAGAGCTGTAGCTGCCAAAAAAGCTTCGGAAGGTTTTTGTGAAGTGCTTCTTCAGGAAGATGTTCCCAACCTTTATATTGAGGCAACAGCCACAGGAGCAGAACATACTGCCACTGTCCTCATCGAAAACTCACATACAAACATTACCAAAATAGTCCGGGACGGGGATGTTTTATTCTCTGGAGAAGCTGCCGAAAAACTTCCGGATAAAGACATCCACCGGGGTGGAAACAGAGCGCTTATGACTCTAAGGGGTCTCCTTGAATACTGCGACACGGTAGATCTTGATGATGTCAGGGATATTCTTGAGCGACAGATAAAATACAACAGCACTATTTCTCAGGAGGGACTGGATAATCCCTGGGGTGCAAGGATTGGAAAGACAATTCTTGAAAACTGGGGAAATGATGTGAAATCAAGAGCCTGTGCAAGAGCTGCTGCAGGTTCCGATGCCAGAATGAGTGGATGCCCACTTCCTGTAGTCATAAATTCAGGAAGTGGCAATCAGGGAATTACCGTTACAATGCCTGTTCTGACCTACGCTAAGGAATGGGAGCTGTCATATGAAAAGACCCTCAGGGCCCTTCTTGTGAGCAACCTTGTATCCATATATATCAAGCACTATATCGGTGCTCTCTCCGCTTTTTGCGGTGCTGTCAGCGCTGCAACCGGCGCAGGTGCTGCGGTAACCTACATGTCAGGCGGCGACTACGACACTATTGGAAGAACCATAACAAACACACTTGGAAATGTTGGTGGAATTGTTTGTGACGGCGCAAAGCCCAGCTGCGCAGCCAAGATAGCATCTAGTGTCCATGCTGCACTTCTTGCTCATTACATGAGCCTTTCAGACAGGCAGTTTGAAGGCGGTGAAGGTTTCATCGAAAAAGATGTGGAAAAGACAATCAAGAATATGAGTTACATCGGTAAAGTAGGAATGAAAGAAACCGATGTTGAGATACTTAATGTAATGATCGATAAAGTAGACGTTGATTCATGTCTCTGATGCGGAGGTGTTTGTGATGAAAAAAAACGGATTCTTTGGAAGTCTTCCTTTTAAGCTCATAGTAGCACTTGTAACAGGAATAATCCTTGGTATGATACTTGACGCAACCGATACAAATCCTGTCTCTGTTGCCATTCTTAATGTTGTTGTAACTATAAAACAGCTGGCAAGCGAATTCATCAATTTCTGCGTGCCACTGATAATCATAGGTTTTATCGCGCCTTCCATCACCAAGCTTGGAAAGGACGCATCAAAAATGCTTGTGGCAGCCCTGGTGCTGGCTTATGTTTCATCCATACTTGCAGCTTTTTCCGCAACTGCGGCAGGATTTGGCATCCTTCCCCATCTCTCACTCCTTTCAAAAGCTGAAGGATTAAAAGAGGTGCCAAAAGTTCTTTTTGACCTGTCAATTCCTCAGATCATGCCTGTCATGTCTGCCCTCGTCCTGTCTATTTTGCTTGGACTTAGTGCTGCATGGAATAAGAGCCGCGTAACGACAGAGCTCCTGGATGAATTTCAGCAGATAGTTCTCACGATTGTAACCCACTTTGTAATTCCGGTGCTTCCTGTGCTTATCTGCTGCACCTTTGTCACTCTTGGCTACGAGGGCGCTATCACAAAACAGCTCCCGGTATTTCTTGTGATAATCATCATGGTACTTGTGGGACATTTCATCTGGCTTGCTCTTCTCTATGGCGTAGCAGGTGTTTATTCAGGAACCAACTCTTTTGCCGTTCTTAAGAATTATGGTCCTGCATACCTTACTGCAGTTGGAACCATGTCAAGCGCCGCCACCCTTCCCGTATCACTTGAGTGCGCCAAAAAGAGCTGTCCGCCCCTGGACAAAGAAGTTGTAAGCTTTGCGATTCCTCTTTTTGCAAACATCCATCTATGCGGCTCAGTAATGACTGAGACATTCTTCGTTATGGCTGTTTCAAAAATGCTGTATGGAGAGTTTCCCGCAGTTTCCAAGATGATCCTGTTCTGTTTCCTTCTTGGAATCTTCGCACTTGGAGCTCCCGGTGTCCCCGGTGGTACCGTAATGGCAAGCCTTGGACTGATAACGGGAATCCTTGGATTTGATGCCACAGGAACAGCCCTGATGCTCACAATATTTGCTCTTCAGGATTCCTTTGGCACAGCCTGCAATGTCACAGGAGACGGAGCTCTGACTCTTATACTTACGGGTTATTCAAAAAAGAAACCTAGTTAACCCAGGAAGAACTTTAAAACCCTGTCCTTGTAATCCGGAGCTGTATCAAAGGCTGCATGTCCGAATCCGGTGTACATATAAAGCCTGAAGTCATCTCTGTAGTCCAGGTTTTCTGCAATCTCCATCGTGGCATCAGAGTCAAGGACTGCATCTTCACAGACTCCCAGTGCAAGTACAGGGCAACTGATCTTCTTTAGATCAGAAGTCACATTGAAGTGCCTTATGCTCTCCGCAATAATAAGGAACCTCTCAAGCTCTTTATCGGTGACAGTTTTACTCACATCGGTAAAGTAGCCCTTGTACTGTTCATAAACATCCGGAGGATAAACCTCTTTTCCAAAAGCCTGGTACAATCCTTCTTTGTCGCCGGCTTTGGCAAGCCTTATCCATTCATCTATAGCTCTTTGCTGGTCTGGTTTTATGTTGGAAGACGTAGAACCAAGTACCAGCTTTTTTACTAAATCCGGATATTCTATAGCTATTGTCATTGCGATCATTCCGCCCTGGGATGCGCCAAAAAGATAGATGTCCTTAAGGCCAATATCCTTTATGACCGTCGCAGTGTCTTTTGCCATATCATGTATGGAATATTCCGGCGGAAGGTTTTTCCTGCGGTCAAACAGATATATGGTGAATTCGTCGCAAAAGGCTTTATAGGCATCTTCAACCGCATCTGCAGCGCTCAAGACGCTCTGGATGCTAAGTCCCGGGAGCATGACAAGTATCTTTCTGCCATTCCCGAATGTAAAGTAGTCCATTTCAATATCGTTTGTTATTATGTTTTTAACTTCTGCCATAGATGCTCCTTTGTTTAACGAGTTTCGGCAAGTTGCTGCTTACTTCTTGCGTTTTTGGCGGCAGGATGATTGCTTTCCGGTGATACTCCCTCCGGTATCAGTTTTAGGGACTCAGTTGCGTTTGAGAACAGGCCTCCATGACCGGAGATGCCAGCCATACTGTAATATGCTTTTTCGTCATGCACCTCTCCCTGGATAGTTTCTGTTCTGTATCCGTCAAAATCAAGAAGGCCGTCTCTGGTGTTACCATTTAGCTCGGTTGCGGTCAGCTGGGATTTCCAATTCTTAATTGTTCTCTACTATTTTACTATTCTTAATGCACCATAATCCTAAAAAAACCGTAAAATTAAGGGATTTGCCACTACGGCAAAGCCCTTAAGGATGTGGACAAATTCATAACCAAGACCCGCTTTGGATATTATATCACTGCCGCATTGGTTCTTATGCAAGTTTGCGGCAGTTGCTTCATGTATAAAGCAATAATTTATACATCGCCCCAATAATTTAAAGCTCGTTTAATTGCCTAACCTTTATTGCAATGATTGCAACAACTAAATGCTGTCACACATTGAAGCCATATTTTTCGAAAAAGTAAGAACTGGTTTTTTCAAGTCATCACAACTGATCAAAAAGGCCCCAACTGATGTGAATTTTCAGATGATCAAAAAGGAAATGGAAGTCTTACTTTAATTCTTCCAAGTCTCTCGCCTCAATTTGTTCACACCTATTTGACGTATCTAAGGCTACTGTGATGATTTTTGCCAAAGCACAAAAATTTATCCAAATTTTGGAATTATAGAATTCACTACTTTTGCCCTGATTTTAGTTAGTTGTGATGAAGTCAAAAAAGCAGTTCACAACTACATACAGAAATCGGCTAAAAAGGTGTGACCTCCTCCCGAAGTCTAAACCGTAAGTTTAGACAAATAGGACTGCTGTTTCCGGCATGCCCTAGCCTTTAGTCAAGTCCACAACCATCGTAAAAGCCAATTGCACTTTCTTGCCTGCCCCGGTTAACGACCTTTTTGCACAAATTAAGGGCTTTGCCACTACGGCAAAGCCCTTGAGAAACTGAACAAGATTTTTGGGAGTTGCTGCCCGGTCTCCCGAGCAGCAAAGTGTTATGAAAAGTGTTATGTGTGGGGGTTGGAACATCTCTGTTCCATATACTGATAGTAAGATATGAACCTAAAATTTACCTAAAGGTAATTAATGTTTTATCTACTCTTTTCAAACAGCCACTCCATATATGCATCATCTTCCATCACTGCAAGCTCAACGTGATGGTAGCTGTAGGTTGCATCCGGAGAAGGGTCTGCTCCCGCTGCGTTCATCTCTTCATCGGAATACTCGGTAAACTTAACTTCCTTAGCTCCAAGCCGCTCAAGAGACTTGACTGCGTTTTCGCTTTGTGATGAAGGGATTGTGTTATCGTTCTTTGCGCAGGCAAACCATATGGGCACTTCAGTCATCTCTTTTAACTTCATCACCGCATTGCCTGAGTAATTCAGCGCAGGGCAAAGAGCTATCGCACCTGCTACTTCATCAGGATATTTCTCACAGTACTCGATTGTGGAAAGGCCTCCAAAGGAGTTGCCCATCACGTATACTCTGGCGGGATCTACTTTTCCATCAGACACCATCTGCACAATCATGTCATGAATAGCTACAAATACGCTATCTCTGCCCTTTTCTGTAAAGTATGTCTCATCATCTATCACCGGAGCTAGCACATAGCAGGGACGCACCTGCTGATTCTCAGGCTCTGCCCATTCCACAGCTGTCCTGTAGGTCAATAGATTGTTTGTATCTCCGTACCCATGGAACACTATGACAATCGGCACAGGCTCATCTTTTCCAGGGTCAAAGAACCTGTAGTCAAAAGAGATCTCTCCTTCACTTGTCTTTGTCTCAAACTCGTCAGCTACGGGAGTTACCACTTTTGTGATCAAATCACTGGTAAAAGAAAACGCAGGATTCTCACTACAGGTAACCTCAAATTTCTTTACGTAGAAATACTTCTCTGGAAAACCACTTGGCACCAGAGTCAGCGTATTTCCTGCAATTGTCGCGCTCTCAAAATCCGTCTCGAATCCTCTGGTCTTATCGCTTCCCCAATATCCTGCCTCTCCTGTTAAATGGAACGTGGACGCCGGAATCTCTTTTTCAGAAAGCTCTTTTTCATAAGTGACTACAAAGCTCTCCGGGTATTGGCCAGTTGTCCTGACTGAAGTGTTAACGGTCAGGTCCACCACACTATTCGGTTCGGTATCGGCTACTTCAATTTCATTTGCACCACTTCCGCATCCCGAAAGCATTGCAAGCGCAAAAGATGCTGCCAGTACAATTATTTTCTTGTTCAACATGTGTGTATTACTCCTCCAAAAATAATATTATGCCTGTATTTTCGGTATCGCCGAAAGAAGATACTTTGTGTACTCATGTGAAGATGCCGAATAAATGCTCCCTGCATCTGCAATCTCACAGACTTCGCCATCCTTCATAACACAAACCCTGTCTGAAATAAAGTCCACCACCGACAGGTCGTGACTTATAAAAAGACATGTAAGTCCAAGTTCCTTTTTTAGCCGCTTTAAGAGATTTAGAATCTGAGCCTGAACAGAAACATCCAGCGCCGACACCGATTCGTCGCATATCAAAAGATCCGGATTTATGGCGATTGCCCTTGCTATCCCGATGCGCTGCTTCTGACCGCCGGAGAATTCATGAGGATATTTGTCAAAAGAGCTTTCCTTAAGTTCCACCATTTCCAAAAGCTCCATGACCCGCTTATCTATTTCCTGTTTGTCCTTGCAGATATGCCACACTTTAAGAGGCTCTGCAATTATGTCCCTGACCTTCATTCGCGGGTCAAGTGACGATGCCGGATCCTGGAAAACCATCTGCATCCTGCGCCTGTATGGCTTAAGAGCAGAGCCCGACAGACCGGTTATATCTTCACCATCAAATATGATCTGCCCCTCATCCGGATCAATAAGCCTCATCAGAATCCTTGCAAAAGTGCTCTTGCCGCATCCCGATTCTCCGACAACAGAAAGAGTCTCGCCTTTGAGAAGATCAAGACTCAGGTTATTTACAGCAATATGTTTTTTACCGCCGCCAATGGAAAAGCTCTTTGTAACCCCCCTGGCAGAAACAAGTACATTATCACTCATTGCTTATGCTCCCTGAAGCCGCGTTAAAGCAGCTCACGTAATGCCCTTCCTCCACCTTGGTTTCCAAAGGCTTCTCAAAAAAGCATCTTCTCTCATCATCGCTGCACCTTAAGCAAAATTCGCACCCCACAGTTTCCTTGTCAAGCTCAGGAATATTTCCCGGAATAGTTGTAAGGTATTCGGGATTTGCTCCGATTCTTGGTATAGATGACAAAAGTCCCCTTGTGTATGGATGCATGGGATTTTTAAAGAGCTGACTGACATTTGCTCTTTCCATGATCCTTCCCATGTACATCACATAAACTCTGTCACATAGCGTTGACACAACACCCATATTGTGTGTGATCACAAGCGCACTCATATTTCGAGTCCTGCACATTTGCCTTATAAGTTTTAAAATCTGCGCTTCGATCGTCACATCAAGTGCAGTAGTCGGTTCATCCGCTATCAGAAGATCCGGTTCACAGATAACCGCCATGGCGATCATAACCCTCTGTCTCATACCTCCGGAGAGCTGGTGAGGATAGGAATCATATCTTAGCTCTGCTTCCGGTATTCCCACTTCTTCAAGGATCTGAATAACCTTTTTTCTGGCTTCAGCACGACTATTCGTAAGCTTATGTATTAGGAGAACCTCCGCAACCTGGTCCCCTATCTTCATCATTGGATTAAGTGATGTCATGGGCTCCTGGAACACCATTCCTATCTTTGGCCCACACATCTTCCTCAGCTCTTTTTCCTTTAATCCTGTAAGCTCTGTACTTGTCCCGTCAGGGTCATTCCAGAGTATGCTTCCACTCACATGAGCAGCCTTTGGAAGAATCCCCATGATCGATTTAGCACTCATGCTCTTACCGCATCCGGACTCCCCAACAAGCCCTACTATCTGGCCTTTTGGTATATCGATATCAATCCCCTTAACAATTGGAAAAGCTCTTTTACCCTTGCTTACAGAGACTGTGAGATTTCTGATTTCAAGTAAATTTTCACTCATAGCTCTTTCCTCCTTGGGTCAAGGATATCCCTGAGGGCATCCCCCAGGAAATTAAAGGAAAGCACCAGAATCATGACCATTCCGGAGGGTGCAAGGCAAAGCCATGGCATCATAAACAGATACTGGCGGGAAGATCCTGTCATAAGACCAAGTGAAACCTGAGGGGGCTGAATGCCAATACCCAGGAAGCTCAAAGTGCTCTCTGCAAGGATCGAAGCCGGTATGTTCAGCGTAAAAAGCACGATCAGCGTGGGAATCAGATTTGGAATGATATGCCAGAACATCACGAAAAGCCTGCCTGCACCGACACCTATAGCAGCCACAATAAACTCTTTTTCATATATCTCCAAAGTCACAGTCCTGATCACCCTTGCTATCGACCCCCATTCGATCAGAACAAGGGCGATGACAACGGAAGAAAGCGAGCCGCCAAAAGTATATAGCACAACCATGGACAACAGCATCCCGGGAATTGACATCATGATATCCGCAATGCGCATTATAATAAAGTCTGCTGCGCCTTTAAACGATGCAGCACACACTCCTGCCACTGTTCCCAGCACCACTGCCAGAGCGGTCGGCAAAAGAGCTATCATGATAGATACACGTGTTCCAAAAAATATCCTTGTAAACACATCCCTGCCAAGCTCATCAGTACCTAAAATATGTCCGCCGCCCGGCGCCATAAGTCTGCTTGCCAGATCCTGACTCGTCTCATTGTAGTGAGACATAACAGGTACCAACAGCGCCATTATGATGACAATCAGGATGATGGCGCCTGAAACAAGTGCTGTTCTGTTTTGTCTAATCAGCTTAATCATCCTAACCTCAACTTCGGATTGAGCAGCATATTAATAACATCCGCCAATACACCGCCAACTGTAATAAGAAATGCAGTAAAAAGAACTGTTCCCTGCAAAAGAGGCATATCTCTTGTCTGCAATGCAGTAAGGGCCAGCTTTCCAAGCCCTGATATACTAAAGACGCTTTCTGTTATGACCGCTCCTGAAAGCATTTCTGCCAACTGCAGAGCCATCATTGTTATAACCGGGAGAATCGCATTTTTAAGTGCATGGAGAATAACAGCCTTTTTGTAAACGAGCCCCTTGGCCATCGCTGTGTCAATGTACGGAGCATCAAGCTGCTCCATAAGATTCGAGCGCATAAGCCTTGCCACACTCCCTGCGCTGTTCCAGCCAAGAGCAATTGCAGGAAGTATCAGTGACACGAAGCTTCCGTCATACACAAGAGGTAGGATCGAAAGGCGATAATAAAAGAAATACTGAAGAAAAAGAGCTACCATAAATACCGGGACAGATATTCCCAAAAGGGCTGTTCCTCGGAACAGGTAATCAAGAAAACGCTCATTATACATGGCAGATATAACCCCAGAAACAATTCCCATTGTCCAGGCAAATAGTATTGCCAAAAGAGTTAACCTCAGGGTATAGGGAAATGCCTCAAAGATAAGGTCAAGTACCGGCCGACTCATGTAATAACTACGCCCCAGATCTCCTCTAAGGAGCCCGCCAAGGTAACCAAAGAACTGCTCCGGAAGGCTCTTATCCAGGCCCATGGTCTGTGTCAAACGGTCAATATTTGCCTGGCTGACATGCTCATTTAGCAAAACAGATGCGGGATCTCCGGGAATGACCCTGAGCATAACGAATATCAGTGCGATCACCCCAATCATTACAATGATCACACCTATTAGTCTTTTTGGAAGTTCCTTCAAAGTGGTGCTCCTTCTTTATTTCATAATAATCTGATCAAAGTAAATGTCGCTCCAGCCTGCCCAGTGAGGGGAAAAGCTCTCAACACGGTCGCTCACAACAAAAATATGCTTAAGTGAAAACATTGGTACAAAGGCTCTGTCATCCTGAACAATCTTCTTTTCAAGAGCCTCATACTCATTTAGTCTTTCTGTTTCATTGGCAATTGTTTTAGCAGCATCAACCCTTTCAATAACTGATTCGTCGCTGTAATTTAGGGATCTGATCCTTGTGTTGTCCTTGCTTCCAAAGAAGGTATAAATAATGTTATCAGGATCATTATAATCCAAAAGCCAAAGTGCCCAGTAAGCGGACATCTCTCCACTATTCCTAAGATCAAGATAACTTGCATGGTCCATCGACTGGATGTTAGCTCGTATTCCAACACTGTTCATGTTCTCTGCAATGACCTGAATAGCGTTTTTTACTGAATCTGTTGCTGACGAATCCAGGTATAAATCAAGATCAAAGCCATCGCCGTATCCTGCATCCGCAAGGATTTTTTTAGCTTCCTCCGGGTCATATTTAAGCCAGCCCTGATTATTCTCGCTATATCCAATACATCCTGTTGGGAAAATTCCATCCTCGATCTTTCCATCGCCGTCAAAAATGGAACTTAGTATAGACTCCCTGTCAATGGCCATACTGATGGCCTTTCTCACCTGAACATCGCCCAAAGGCTCAATATTCTCATTTAACATCAGGAAATTTTGGCCAAGTCTGTCTATTGTAACCAGTCGGTCTTTGTATGCATCTGTCTTATATGTGGAGCTGACAATTGCAGAATCAAGGAAAAGACAGTCAAGAACGTCCAGATCTCCCTTCTGGAAAGCCAGATTCATGACCTGTGGTTCCATTACTTTCATCTCAACCTTCTTGGCTGAAGGCTCCGGTCCCCAGTAGCGGGGATTATATTCAAAGGTAAGTCCGCTTCCTCTTGTCCACTCTTTTATTATGTAAGGCCCTGTTCCAAGAGTCTTTTCAGGTACTACGCCAAAGTCATCTCCAGCCTCTGTAACAATCTTTTCAGAATATATAACAGTGCCAGGTGTGGACAAAAGAGCTGTGAACCCTGAGAAAGGTGCAGTAAGCGTGATAGAGAAATTCCTGTCATCTTCAACTGTGATGCCACTAAGATTATCCGCTTTGCCATCCATCATTTCCTGCGCACCATCAATAAGAATGATGCAGTCAGTCTGTGCGCCTTCCGGTATTGTAAGTATTCGCTCAAAAGTAAACTTCACATCCTGCGCAGTCAAAGGTGTTCCATCAGAAAAAACAATTCCATCCTTTAAGGTAAAGTGATAGTTCAAGCCATCCTCAGACACCTCATAATTATCCACGAGACTGTTCTCAACACTTATTGAACCGTCAGCATTTTTCTTCATGGAAAAGAGCGTGTCGAATACATTCATAGGTACAATATAGTCGTTAGTTGTCTTATGGGCATCCATAGTTACAATCTCAGCATTAAGGGCAAGGTGAAGTATGTCATCATTGCTTCCTGAATTGCCGCAGCCTGTAAGAGCCAGAACTAATATAAGTGTTAAAATCCATATATGCTTTCTGATCATTCATTTTCCTCCAATATATAAACTCGATATTGATATTATATCATTTGTTTGTATGTAATATCGTAATATATCGTTGGTTTCCATTTTGTTTATAAAATGATCATAAAGAGAGACACCCCGGCAACTATTAATGCCGGGCTGTTTCTCTTTATGACTGTTTATTTCAGGAAATCTTCCGGATGTTTAAGAGCTTCCTGTACAGTGTTACGCATATACCGGATTACTTCAACGGGATTAATGCCTATTGCAGTTTCTCCAGTAACCATTACTGAAGAAGCTCCATCAATAACAGCATTATAGATATCGCTTACTTCCGCTCTCGTAGGGACCTCTTTCTTTTCCATAGATGCCAGCATCTGCGTTACAACCATAAATGGTTTTTGACGTTCATTGCAGGTTCTGGAGATTGATTTCTGTACATGCGGCAGTTCCCAAAGTGCCATGCTATTGCCCAGATCTCCCCTTGCAATGATGACCTCGTCGCATAAATCAATAAGATTATCGATGTTATTAACCCCCGCAAGGTTTTCAATCTTCGCATAGATTCTCAGCCCTTCAGAGCCACATTCAGTTAACGCCCTGCGTACCTGCTCCAGGTCTTCTCTTTTTCTTACAAATGGCTGCATTATACCGGTAACGCCAAGCTCCCTAGCAAGCTTCAGGTTCTCTTTGTCATCCTCTGTAATAGCCGGAAGCTCAATGCTTTTTCCCTTTATGGCAAGGCTCTTTTTCTGGACCAGCTCTCCGCCTCGGATTATGCGAAGAGTGGCTTCATCCTCTTTTACACCAACCACTTCTCCCAGGATCTTGCCATCATCTAACAGGATTTCGTCTCCGGTATTCAAATTGCTGAATACAACGTCAGGCACGGGAATACCTTCCTTGCCAAGCTTAAGTTCTGCCCCGGCCTCAATCTCCAGTTTTCCTTCAAATCGCCCTATCCGAAGCTCCGGCCCCTGCATATCAATGAGGATTTTGGGAATAATATCTTTTTCCCTTGAAGCCCCTATTATTCTATCAATGCTTGCCTTGCAGTCAGAAAGCATAACATGCGAAAGATTAATCCTTATTCCGGTCATTCCGGCATCAAACATCCGGCCAAGTATTTCTTCATCGTCACATGCCGGTCCCAGTGTTCCAAATATATCTACCATCAGTCTTCTCCACTAAACTGTTTGAAATCAATATATACATTTTACAGTATAAAAAAAGGAATTTACCACTTTAATTTTTTAAAGCAGCGGAGTACAATATGTATTTGAAAAAAAGTTATTGTTTAGGAGGGAATTTAGAGATGCTAAAGAAAGTTAGTGAATTACTTGGAAAGTACATGGCTATCATTGTTCTTGTAATTGCCGCTTTGGCCCTTTTCGTGCCAAAGACCTGCCTGTGGATCCAGACGTCATGGGTCAATTACCTTCTGATGGTAGTTATGTTCGGAATGGGACTTACACTTAAGCCCAGGGACTTTGCAGTTGTATTTACAAGGCCCAAAGATGTGCTTATCGGCTGTATTGCCCAGTTCACCATCATGCCACTTCTGGCATTTGCTCTTGGCAAGGTTTTCGGTCTTGAAGCAGGACTTCTTGCAGGAGTTATCCTGGTTGGTACCTGCCCCGGCGGAACCTCCAGTAACGTTATGACATACCTTAGTAAAGGTGATGTAGCTCTTTCAGTTGGAATGACCAGCATCAACACACTTCTTGCACCATTCCTCACACCTGCCATAACCTATCTTCTGCTTCGTACATCAGTAAACGTAGATGTTATGAGCATGTTCTTCTCAATCATCAAAGTTGTTATTGTTCCTATCGCACTGGGATTTGTCATCAATCATTTCTTTGGTAAGTTTACCCAGAAGGCTGGCGACGTGCTTCCAATGATCTCAGTTATTGCGATCACCATGATCGTAGCAGCTGTCGTATCTCACAACGCTGAGAGAATCCTTGAGACAGGAGCTCTTGTATTTGTAGTAGTTATCCTTCATAACCTTCTTGGATATGCTGTAGGATACCTTGTAGCACTTCTTTTCAAGATGCCTGTTCCAAAGAAGAAGGCTCTTTCAATCGAAATCGGTATGCAGAACTCAGGTCTTGCTACATCCCTTGCAGGCTCAGCATTCCCTGATCTTGCCATGGCAACCGTTCCCGGAGCAATCTTCTCAGTATGGCATAACATTTCAGGTGCTATTCTGGCTGGAATCTACAGAAGAATCGATAATGAAAAAGATTCTGAGGAGTCTGCCAGTAGTGAAAAAGTAAAAGAAGCTGTATAAGATCAGCTGTTTTTAAATAAAATAGAAATTAAAAGAATGTGTATAATTCTTTTTGCCCACTTTTTACCCATGGTAAAAAGTGTAGGTAAAAATACATATTTTTGATACCACAAAATCGGGAATTGCGCGACTTCGCTTGTTTTTATGATAATGGCAAAAACAAGCGAAGAAAAAGCGCTCTTTTCGCTTGTTTTCGGCATGAGCTTTAAATCAAGTGAAAGAATACCTCGTTTTCTTCGCGTGTTTTTAAGGTACATAGAATACAAAGCGAAATACCTATATTTTTATCACTTGTTTTCGAGATGATACCTAAAACAAGCGTTTTGTCAAAATCATTCATTATTCATATTTCAAAAACTCATTTACTCTTATACTATCCTTATCCATAACCACATTGATGCATCCTCCCTGATCAGTTCGATATACTTTAGCGCCGACGGCATCAAGGCGTTCGAGGAGTTCATAGTGGGGATGGCCGTAAGAATTGTCGCGCCCACAAGATATCAGTGCAACACGCGGTTTTGTCAGGGATAAAAACTCTTCATCAGTAGTGTACTGGGATCCATGATGAGCCACCTTTAGAAGCGTTATGTTTCCAAAATAGCTTTCTTTTAGTACTCGATTCACATTCTGTAGTCCCTCTTCTTCCATGTCTCCGGTGAAAAGAGCTGTGATCTTTCCATACTTCATATAAAGTACAGTCGAATATGCATTGGCACCCTCGGTCGACATATTAAGTTCTGGATTTAGGCAGATAAACTGCGCTTTACCTAGGCCAAAAGATTCTCCTTCATTGATATAGGCAATAGGGATTCCCAGCTCCTTTGCACGCTTTTGAAGTTTGCGATAGTTTTCTCCTCTTGAGTTTTCAGCCACTTCAGGAAGTATCAGCTGCTTGATCCTGATTCCGCCCTTTTCCATGTCATCCATAATCTCAAAGATTCCACTAATGTGATCCTCATCCTCATGCGACATGACCACAGCATCAAGGGTACCAATTCCCTTGTACTTGAGCACTGGAATAATCTGATACTTGCCCACATTTTTCTTGGATGTACTACCACCATCAATGAGCATATACTTACCATCGCAGGAAATCACAATTCCATCCCCTTGTCCCACATCTATCATGTTTATTTCCAGTTCAGGTACAGCATGAAAGGTCAGCACTACCACAGCAGCCACAATCAGAAATCCTCTGATTATATCCAATGCTATCCGTGTTCTCATAGATAATAAGCCATTACTTCTTATATCATTTCTGCTTTTGGCATCTCTCCCTGCAACATTCCTCCCGCCCTCTTTTCCCTCACCATCAGTATTTATTCCCTTATAAGCAATGATTCTCTTAACAACACAGCCAATACTTTCACACCATTTATCATCCTTCATCATCCCTGAAATCACTACAAAAATAGTGATCAGCATAATATAACCTGCCACCTGCCACTTTTCCGAATGCCCCATATACCAGGTAAAGGTCCTGACAAGCGCATCCGATGAGCACAAAAACCGGTACATTTGTAGGATCAGATGAACAAGAAATCCCGGAACCATCCCAAGAACAGGCGTGACAAGTCCAAGCATCATAGCCGCAATTCCGCTCATCATAAGTGCACCCATAACCGGGATCACAATAAGGTTAAGAGCCAGGGAATGCACAGGATACGTGTAATAAAAACAGGAATAAACAGGAAGCGTTGCCAAAAGCACTCCAACACCGCCTTGAAGCCCATACAAAACCTTCTCCCCCATCGCCTGCCCCCAGGACTTTTCATCATCGGCGAACTTCATCTGCCCCTCCAGATGCTCCTTCAAACTAAGGGGCACCAGACTGGGACTTACAACAGCAATCCCCATAACGGCCCCAAACGAAAACAAAAATCCACTATTAAGCAGGTACAGCGGCTGATCCAGTAAAAGCAGTATCTCCGCCAATGAAAGTCCCGTAAGCAGGTCATACGTCCTCCCCAGAAGCGGTGCCAGAAGCCTTAGGAAAAACATTAGAATTGCCCTAAATGAAGATGTGCTCATTCCACACATAACGCCATAGGAATACATAAATGCAAGGGAAGCAGCCACACATACCACTCTGTTCACCCTGATCCTCTTTAGAAGCTCATAAATTCCCATTCCAATAATTGATATATGAAGAGCCGACACCGCCAGAATATGCATAATTCCATTGCTCTTATACATATCCCTGGTCTCGTCATCCATGTAAGCCCTGTCCCCCAGAAGCATTGCCTTCATGATCGCCGAGTCCTGTTCAGGCAAAGCGCCATCAAGTGCTTTTTCCAGAACCAGCCTCGTTTTATACAATAACTCACGATATCTGTCCGGCTTTCCCCCTGTCTTTAGAACCTTGGCAGAATTTAACCTATATGAAATTTTAAGTGATGAATAATACAGACGACTGTCGAATTCCCCGGGGTTAGTTGGACCACTAAAGACTTTGACCTTTCCTCCAATCTGGGCATACTCGCCAATTGCAGGAAGGGCCTCATCCCCCGATTCCAGATAACACTGGATAAGCTGTGAATGCTTGTACTTTTGTTCAATGGGAACAATGTAGATCACAGGCAGATACTCTCCGGAAAAGCTCTTTCGAACCTCCTTCTGCTCGACCCTTCCCACAACTGTCAGATAGTTGCCATCAAGGTTCCCCGGTATCTGCCCGGTAAAATCAGACAAAAACAATTCAAGATAGATAACGACAGCCGCCGTCAGCAGAATTGCCAAAAGACATAACGGCCGTTTCAAAATAATACTCCTTATTCTATAATATCAAGATTCCTCTCATAAGGTCCGGTTATGGTAAAGTCCATAAATGTAAATGATGCCTCTCCATTGACGGAAAGAGAGACTTTGTTAACCTGAGCCAGCTCACCAATCGTATTGACTATGGAATAAATAGCAACCTCTGCGCTAACATTGTAAGGCTCGCTTAAAAAGGCCGAATCAAAATCAACATAGCAGACACCATCTTTTACATTAACACTGTTTATCTTAGTGTCTTTAGAAATTGTCGGAAAGCAGATGTCAGTATTTGGTCCTCTTATTATCTGCTCCACAGCAAGCCTCTCCATGGAAATATTACTGTTATAAACAACCGAGCGATATACCGGCACAAGCTTATTTCCTGCCTCGTTGGCAAAATAGAGCTTAAGCTCAACCTTCTCATAGGTGTTAATCTCTTTACCAACGTTGAAAATGAATGTATCAGCCGACATATTTCCTATAATGTTGCCGTAGTGATCAGTAAGAGGACTGCCCTCAACCTGGAAGGACACATAGTCAATATCGTCAAGCTGGGTGAAAGTACGCACTATCGCCGCCCTGTCCAAAACCTCAACAGTACGCCCGATATCTGCGTAGTTTATATCAAAATTCAGTGTCAGGAGCTTGTCATTAAGGGAATACCCTATAAGACTCACTTTTCCGGTAAGGGGCGCCTCATACTGCAGCCTCTCAGGCATGGTTCCAAGCTGATCAATAAGCTCACCTATCACAGCATCCACATCAGACTTATCATTTTTGATCTCATAATCAACTGCAATGATGCCTGTCTCGCTGTTGTTTACGTAAAAGAGCTTGAAGGCATCCGGATCAGACTTATCCTCTTTTGCACAGCCCACGGTAGCTATCATCATCATGACAGCCAAAACAGTAGAAATTATTCTGTTTTTTAAACTAGTCTTCTTACGCATTCCCCAATAATTACCTGCCTATTTCGTAACCGGAGTTGTAGCTGACAAAGGGATCTTTACTGTAAACGTTGTTCCCTCATCCACAACACTGGTAACATCAATACTTCCTCTGTGCATAAGCACTGCACTTCTTGCAATAGCAAGGCCAAGACCGGTTCCACCAATCTCTCTGGACCTTGATTTATCCACGCGATAGAACCTTTCGTAAATATGATCCAGGGACTCCTTAGGAATTCCATAGCCTGAATCTATAACCTTAACATAGAAAAACTGGTGATCTGCATCAAGCTCAACTCTTACCCAGCCTTCATCCTTGTTATACTTAATAGCATTCTCCACAAGATTCATGATAACAAGGGATATCTTAACCTCATCAATCTCAGCAACAATAGCTCTCTTGCTCTCCAGGGTGATTTCGATATTTCTGGTCTGTGCAATAGGCCTAAGTCTCTTAAGAACCACCTCTGTCATATTGACCACATCCACAGATGTGATATTTAGCCCTGCAGCCTTCTTGTCCATCCTGACAAGGCTCAAGAGGTCGTTGATGATCTTGTCCTCTCTGTCAATCTCCGCCCCGATATCCGTCATGAATTCCCTGTATACCTCATTGGGAACCTCTTCCATGGAAAGAAGTGAATCAGCCAGAACCTTCATCGAAGTAATAGGTGTCTTAAGCTCGTGAGACACATTTGAAACGAACTCCTGTCTGGAATCATCAAGAACCTTCATCCTCCTTAGAAGCGCATTAAAAGCCCTGATGATCTGCTCTGTCTCAATATAGTTAGGACCTGTAATAGGTTCATCCGTATATCCCGCCTTAACATCATTGATAGCAGCCGTTATCCTGTCAAACGGCTTCAGAAGCATCTTTGAAACCCAGGCAGCAAATACAAGGATGAACAAAATGATGAGAACTTCCAGGGTCTGAGCTCTTCTACTAAGGATTTTAAGTGTTGTGTCAATAGTATCCGTTGATACGCTGGTTAAAAGAACTCCTCGCACCACTTCACTGGTCCTGCCTGATACAGATACATCCTCTTCCTGAATGTCTTCACTTTCAATGATTGGTGTAACAATCTCAATATAACCATTTGCAGAGTCGTACTTGGAAACAGTTCCCTTGGAACCGGTCTTTAAGCACTTTACAACTTCTTCCGATATTATGGTCTTGCCCTGACTTATGTTATAAGTGTCTTTTACCACTTTAAGATCATCGTTTATGACTATTACACGACCATCATAAAGATTTGCAAGCATATCAAGTTCAGCGTTGATTACCTCTGAAGAAGTATCCAGCAGATAGTTGGAAATAATAAGGTGATTTGCAAGAATACGCAGCTGTGTCTGCGCCTCAGTGGACTTAACATTGACAGCACGATCCTCATAACTGTCCAAAATGACAGAATGCATAACGAGGCATGAAACCAGCCCCGTTATAAAGACAATTATGAAAAATCGCACTCTTAGACTCTTAAGAATGTCTTTTAATAATCCAAATACTCTTTTCATTATTTATGCCTGGAAGTAGTAACCTGCTCCCCATTTTGTTCTGACATATCTGGGCTCGCTTGGATTGATCTCCAGCTTTTCACGAAGTCTTCTGACGTGAACGTCTACAGTTCTCTCATCTCCGGGATAATCCCTGCCCCAGATTGTTTCCAAAAGCTCCTCTCTGGTATAGGTCTTGCCGGGGGTTGAAGCAAGAAGTTCCAAAAGCTCATATTCCCTACTGGTAACGTTAATCTCTTTGTCCTTTACAAAAACTCTTCTGTATTCTTCGTTGAGCTTAAGATCGCCAAAGGTCATTACCTTCTCTACTTCACCGCTTCTTCCGGTTCTTCTGATGATCGCCTTGATCCTGGCCTTTACCTCAAGGATATTAAAAGGCTTGGTAATATAATCGTCAGCTCCGTACTCAAGACCAAGGATCTTGTCCATGTCATCGCCCTTGGCAGTTAGCATGATTATCGGAACATCCGAAAACTCTCTTATCTGCTGACAAACTTCAAATCCTGTGAGCTTTGGAAGCATTACATCAAGAAGGATTATGTCATATTCTCCTGCCTTTGCCTTATCCAGCGCTTCCTGGCCATCATATGCACAGTCCACAACAATATCATCCTGTTCAAGACTGAACTTTATTCCCTTTACGATTGCCTTTTCGTCATCAACTACAAGCGCTTTTTTGCTCATTCCTTCACCATTCCTACAACTACACAGTTATGTGATCTTTTATCTTTGAGAACAGCTTGTCCTTAATACCTGATACCTTCATGATATCATCTTTCTTCTTAAAAGAGCCATTCTCTTCTCTGTATTTTATTATCTTGCCGGCTATTGAATCCCCGATACCGGGCAGTGATTTTAGCTCTTCTTTTGACGCGGTATTGATATTGATAAGTCCGGATGCACCATCTGATGCAAAAGACATATCGCCTCCCGCCATGTTCTCATCAAAGCTAAGAGCTTTAGAAGATACCCCCTGCTCCTTAGTCTCCTCTGCAGTTGGTATCTGAAGTTTCATACCATCGCTGACTCTTGCTGCCAGGTTCACATAACTCCTGTCTGCTTCATCAGAAAATCCGCTGGCAGCCTTAACTGCATCATCGATCCTGCTCCCCTCAGGGAGTTCATATACGCCGGGGCTTACAACAGCTCCGCAGACATATACAACAATATTCTCAGCTACAAGTATTTCCAGAGGTTCAGCCTCAGAAGGCTCTGCCTCATTAGTTGCAGCTTCCAAAGAAGCCACGCTTTCGGTCTCCTCAAGTACTATCTCACTACCTGCATGAGTGCAGCCTGTAAGAAGCATCATAAGTAAGACCGGCAAAAACAATTTATTACGCATGTTTCCTCCTTAAAGAAAATAAGAAGGCCCCACCATGCTTTTCTATTCTATTCGATTAAAAGAAATAATTCAATCATTATCTTCTGTCAGGCCTGCAGTTATGTCATCATCGCTGGGATCAGGCAGTTCCTGTGCAGTATATGGCTCGCCGTTGACCTGAGTCATAATGCTCTCGCAGACACTCTTAAGAGTAGAATTACAATCCTCTCCATTCCAGATCTTGGTGAAAGCTATCTCCAACTCCATCCAGAGGTTACTGGTCTCAATGGTCTTGGGCATTGGAACTGAATCCGCATATACACCAACAAATGTAGCAAGATTGACATTGTCATATTTTACACCATAATGAGCAGCTACCTTGTTGCCCAGTTTGTAAATATCTCCTGAATTGTCTTTACACAAAAACTTGGCAAATTCATTGGCTTCGTGTGCATTCTCAGAAAGTCCGTTAACCACAAGACAGTCAGTTACAGACATGGTTCTTGATCCAAATTCATCGGTAAGTCCCGGCATATCAGCAACGGCGAATTCAAACTCACAATCACCGGATGCCTTTGCCTCGTCAATCTTCCTGATAATATCAGTAGTAGCGATTGTAAATACGACCTTACCATCTATAAAGTCCTGAACAACCTGATCATAATCAATGGAATCAGCATCAATAGCGAAGAACTGATTGAGCTGCTGGTATATCTTCATGCAGCTTATGGTATCAGCGTTGTAGATATCAATCTGACTAACATCATCACCGGCCTGTCCGCCAACATTCATGTAATTTCCAACAAAGAAATAGTTGTAGAAGATATCAGTAACGTCCCACTTAAAGACAGCTTCTACCTGCTCCGGAGCATTATAGCTCTCAGCGAACTTCAAGATATCGGAAATATTAAGCGGAAGATTCTCAGCCACAACCTCATCTATCATACCCTGGGTGATCTCGGCGCCGGTATCCTCACTAGTTACATCCTCTTCACTTATGCCCTCTCCGGATTCAATAGCTTCATCAGCTTCCGCCTGAGCAGCCTCCCCCTCAGCAATATCTATCTCAGACTGCATGGTCTCAATGGCCATGTTCTCAAGATAGGTCTTGTTGTAAACAAGGGAACTGGTCTCAAAGTACAAAGGATATGCTATTTTTCTGCCTTCATATGTGACAGAATTAATTGCCGCCTCGGGAAATGTACTTGAAGAAAGGAACTCATCCCCGTCCTCTATATCCATAGCAAGACCGGCCAGATAGGCCTTTTCAAGAGAATCATTTGTTATTATATAGAGATCGGGATAGTTCTCTTCATCAATAGACGCTTTGTTTATGGCCTCAAGATATTCAAGCCCGGAAACAAGCACAGGCTCAATACGAACCTTACTGTTAGATTCAGAATAGGCTACTGCCCTGCTCTGAAGATATGGAGTCAGTGTATCATCTGTATACCATAGCCTTACCGTAGTCTTATTGCCGGAGAAAAGAGAATACTCCTCAAAGATACTCCTGTCGGAACTGGCATAGACGTAGGTTCCTGCCAGCGCGCAGGCCACAAGTATTATAGATATTATCCTGACTCTTATTCTCATATAGACTCCAGACACGAATCCAGTATGGATATCATGTCATCAACATTCTCCTTAGTTATTACCAGCGGAGGCACAAATCTGATAATCTGTGTTCCCGCATTTATAAGAATAAGTCCCTTTTCAAGAGCCGCATTTATAACATCCGCCACAGGTCTGTCTAACACAAGTCCCTGCATGAAGCCAACTCCTCGCCTCTCCAGAATAAAATCATACTTATCCTTAAGCTCATCAAGGCGCTTCTCCAAATATGGAGCCACCTCTTTCACATTCTCTATTATATTGTCCTCTTTGAATAAATCAAGTACCTTGCTTACAGCCGCACAGGCAAAAGGATTGCCACCGTAAGTGGTTCCATGATCACCTGCAACAAGAGAATTCTGGCCGACTTTTTCCGTCATAAGGAATGCTCCCACGGGCACACCGCATCCGAGAGCCTTGGCTGTAGTCATGATATCAGGCTTAATGCCGTATTTCTGCCATGCATACATATAGCCGGTCCTTCCCATTCCGCACTGTATCTCATCCAGAATAAGAAGAATGTCTTTTTCATCGCAAAGAGCTCTTACCTTGGTCAGGAACTCCTCTGTAGCCGGGAAAATACCGCCCTCTCCCTGTACTGTTTCAAGAAGGATAGCGCAGGTCTTATCATTGACACACTTAAGGACGCTGTCGAAGTCATTGAGATCTGCGAACCTTATATTCCCTATCATAGGCTCAAAAGCCTCTCTGTAATGGGGATTACCGGTTACAGAAAGCGCACCGTAGGTTCTTCCGTGGAAGGAATGATTCATGGCGATTATCTCATGGTCATTCTTTCCATCCTTTAGAAACGCATACTTCCTTGCAGCCTTAATAGCACCCTCAACTGCCTCAGCTCCGCTGTTTGTGAAAAAGACCCTGTCCATCCCGGATACTTCCTTGATCTTTTTTGCAGCCTCAATAGCCGGCACATTGTAGTAGTAGTTTGATGTATGAAGGAGCTTATCTATCTGAGCCTTCAAAGCATCATTGTAGCTCTTGTTATTATATCCAAGGGCAAATACCGCAATTCCTGCCACAAAATCAAGATATTTCTTCCCATCCATATCATAGAGGTAGACCCCGTCACCACGATCCAGTACTATCTGATATCTGTTATAGGTATGCAAAAGAGCTTTTTCCGCCTCTTCTATGTATTTGCTCATCATCTCACTCATTTTAATATCTCCCGTTATTAAACAGCTTTACTTCCTGCAAGGTCATCATTGTCCGGCATAAACATTGTACCAATACCTTTATTGGTAAATATCTCAAGAAGCAGGCAATGTGGTATTCTTCCGTCAAGTATATGCACTCTTTTTACACCCTCTTTTATGGCATCCGTGCAGTTGTTGAGCTTTGGAAGCATTCCGCCTCCAATATTGCCGCTGGCAATAAGAGCATCCGCCTCAGTACAGGTAAGCCTTGAAATAAAGGTCGAAGGGTCCTTGATATCCTTGTAGACACCCTCAATATCTGTAAGGAATGCCAGTTTGTCAGCTCCTACAGCCTTGGCAATAGCGCAGGCTGCATCATCAGCATTTATATTGTAGGTATCAAAATTATCATCAAGACCAATTGGCGCAACTATCGGAAGGTAATCATTATCAAGAAGGTCATAGAGAACCTTTGGATCCACCCTATCGATCTCACCAACATATCCAATGTCCTTGCCATCAGAGTATTTCTTATTAACATGTAAAAGACCTGAATCCTTGCCGCTGATACCGATTGCCTTTACACCAAGTTCCTGAACCATGGTAACCAGCTGCTTGTTGACTCTTCCCAGGACCATCTCAGCAATCTCCATGGTCTCGGAATCGGTCACACGAAGTCCGTTGACAAACTCTGCTTCCTTGCCAACCTTGGATACCCATGAACTTATAGCCTTTCCTCCACCATGTACGATGATGGGCTTAAAGCCAACGAGCTTTAGAAGTGTAACATCTGTTATTACATTCTTTTGCAGCTCTTCATTGCTCATGGCGCTTCCGCCGTACTTTACAACAATTATCTTCCTGTTGAATTTCTGTATATACGGAAGTGCCTCAACCAGTACTTCCGCTTTCTTAAGTACATCCTGCATATCCTTGTCCATGATAGTCTCCTTTTAGCTCCTGTAATCTGCATTTATCTTTACATAGTCATATGTAAGGTCACATCCCCAGGCTGTTGCCTGCTCAGTTCCTTCATGCATATCCACAAAAACAGTAACTGCATCTGCCTTCATTATCTTAAGCGCCTCATCCTCGTCAAAGACAATAGGCGTGCCCTTATCAAATACCTTAAGTCTTCCGTTTGCGCTCTCAAAGAAAAGCTCAACATCATTCTGATCAAACTCGGCTCCAGAGTATCCCATAGCACAAAGGAATCTTCCGAAGTTTGCATCACATCCGAATATCGCTGCCTTTGAAAGGTTTGATCCTACAATCGCCCTTGAAAGGGTTCTTGCATCATCCTTTGACTTGGCATTTACAACCTTGGCCTCAAAGAGCTTACTTGCACCCTCTCCGTCTGCTGCCATCTTCTTTGCAAGGAACTGGCAAACATAGAAAAGAGCCTCCTTAAAACTGTCATAATCCTCATTCTTTTCAGAAATAAGGGCATTCCCCGCTTCTCCATTCGCCATGACCAGAAGGGTGTCATTTGTAGATGTATCACCATCAACGGTTATCATGTTAAAAGAGTCTTTTACTGCCTCAGAAACAGCCTCCTGTAAAAGAGCTTTCTCTATGGCAAGGTCTGTAGTAAGAAATGCCAGCATTGTGCACATGTTGGGATGAATCATTCCCGAACCCTTGCTCATGCCGCCAAGGATTATCTCTTTACCACCTGCTGTAAATGAAACAGCAACTTCTTTATTAACAGTATCAGTTGTCATGATTGCTTTGGATGCTGCTGTTCCGGCTTCAAGAGAGCTATCCAGAGTCCCGCTCATCTTCTCAACTCCAGCAACAAGCTTATCAACCGGAAGCTGCATTCCTATAACACCTGTAGAAGCTACTGCTACTGATGTGAACGGAACGCCAAGTGTCTTCTCCACGGCCTTTGCTGTTGCTTCACATGCATCAAAGCCCTCTTTTCCGGTACATGCATTGGCTATACCTGAGTTGATCACCACTGCATGCATTGCATCACCGGATGCAACAATCTTCTGATCCCACTGAACACAGGCAGCCTTGACAACGTTTGATGTAAAGGTTCCCGCACAGGTGCATGGCTTTTTGGAAAATACAAAAGCCATATCCGTCCTGTCTTTGTACTTGATATTAGCCTCACAGCTTGCTGCCTCAAAACCATTCGCTGCAGTTACTCCACCACTTATTACTTTCATGTTGACTCCTTACTTATTAAACACAGTTAAGTTGTTTTCATTTAGTGCATAATCGTAGTAATTCAGGTCTTCTCTCAAAGTCCAGCCCATCTTCTGCCAGAATCTGTTTCCAACTTCATTGGTAACAAAAGCGTTTAAGCAGACTTTGTTTATTCCTTCTTTCTTAAGCTGATCACAGCAGAACTGCACCATCTTTTTTCCAATACCATGCATTCTATACTTTTCACTAACGCATACATGATAGAAACAGGCTCTTCTGCCATCATTTCCGCAAAGAATAGCACCTACTATTTTTCCGTCCTGCTCGTAAACTGCGCTGGTATCAGGATTTCTTTTTATAAATCTGTCAATTGCCTCGTATGAATCATCAAGAGTACGTATTCCAAAGCCATGAATGGACATCCAGAGCGCATGTATCTGTTCATAGTCTTCGATTGTCATTTTCCGAACCATAATTATTCCTCTAAACCAATAAATATTGTAATTCAAAAATCACGGAAAACTCGGCACAAGGTCAAGTCCCATGGATTCTTCAAGACCGAACATGATGTTCATGTTCTGCACCGCCTGTCCCGCAGCACCTTTTACAAGGTTGTCGATGGCTCCCATCATGATTATCCTTCCGGTGCGCTCATCAATCTTAAAGCCTATGTCAACGTAGTTACTTCCTTCAACCCATCTGGTTTCCGGATATACACCATCATCCAGAAGTCTTATGAATTTCTCATTTCCATAGTACTTCTCATATGTAGCTCTGATCTCATCGGCTGTAGGAAGCTTGCCATCCTTCTTTACAAGTGTTGCATACTCTGTGGCAAGGATTCCTCTGTTCATTGGAACCAGGTGAGGCGTGAAGTTAAGGCATAGCTCTTTTCCCGCTGCATATCCCAGCTGTTCCTCAATCTCAGGAGTGTGCCTGTGCACTGCAACGCCATAAGGCTTAGCTGATTCGTTTACTTCGCAGTAAAGATTTGCAACCTTGGCTCCCCTGCCGGCTCCTGATACACCTGAAAGTGCATCTATTATAAGAGTATCCGTATCGATAAGTCCCTCTTTTACAAGGGGATAAGCTGTGAGAATTGAACAGGTCGTATAGCATCCGGGATTGGCAACAAGCCTTGCGCTCCTGACCTTATCTCTGTTGATCTCGCAAAGACCATATACTGCTTCTTCTATATAAGAAGGAGCCTTATGTTCAATCTTGTACCACTTCTCATATATGGAAACATCCTTAAGTCTGAAGTCAGCAGAAAGATCGATGACCTTTACCTTATTAAGAATGTCTTCATTAACAAGTGATGCACACAGTCCCTGGGGAGTTGCTGTAAAAATAACATCAGCCATTGATGAAAGCTCATCCATGTTGTCATCCATGCATTTGGCATCAACAAGTTTAAAGAGATTTCCATATATACTACTGTATTTCTGATCTATAAAGCTTCTTGATCCGTACCACACAACCTCAGCCTGTGGATGAGCCTGGATCAGTCTTACAATCTCTGCTCCCGCATAGCCTGTCGAGCCTATGATTCCTACTTTTATCATGATACTCTTCACCTCATCTACTTATAATATTTTTACAGTATACGACTATACAATGAATATTGCAAGAGAAATATACATATTTATGCACGAAAACGTTAGAATTTAAATATTTATGCAATTAGTACTTGCATTTTATGCATAACAGATATATTATTTATGATAACACCAAACAAGAAAGAAGAGGACAGTTATTATGGCAAAAGAAAAAGTAATCCTTGCGTACTCCGGAGGCCTTGATACTACTGCTATCATTCCTTGGCTTAAGGAGAATTTTGATTATGAAGTAGTTTGTGTCTGCATCGACTGCGGACAGGAGGAAGAGCTGGATGGACTTGATGAAAGAGCTAAGAGCTGCGGAGCAAGCAAGCTCTATGTTCTGGATGTTGTTGATGAGTTCTGTGATGAATACATTGTTCCCTGTGTAATGGCTCACGCTGTTTATGAGAACAAATATCTTCTTGGAACATCCATGGCACGTCCGCTTATTGCCAAGAAGCTTGTGGAAATAGCAAGAAAAGAAGGCGCTGTTGCCATTTGTCACGGTGCAACAGGTAAGGGTAACGATCAGATCCGTTTCGAACTTGGAATCAAGGCTCTTGCACCGGATATCAAGATCATCGCAGCATGGAGAAATGACAAGTGGACAATGGATTCCCGTGAATCTGAGATCGCATACTGCAAAGCACATGGAATCAATCTTCCATTCTCTGCAGACTCCAGCTACAGCCGCGACAGGAATCTCTGGCATATCTCCCACGAGGGACTTGAGCTTGAGGATCCATCACTTGAGCCTAATTACAAACATCTTTTAGTCCTGGGCAAGACTCCTGAGGATGCACCAGATACACCTACAACCGTAACTATGACATTTGAGGGCGGCGTTCCCAAGTCAGTTAACGGAAAAGAGATGAAGGTCTCCGATATCATCCGCACCCTTAATAAACTTGGAGGCGAAAACGGAATTGGTATCGTAGATATCGTTGAAAACCGTGTTGTTGGAATGAAGAGCCGCGGCGTCTATGAGACCCCTGGAGGAACCATTCTCTATGAGGCTCATCAGCAGCTTGAAGAGTTGATTTTGGACCGTGATACCTATACAATGAAAAAGGATATGGGCAACAAGTTTGCCGATCTAGTATATGAAGGGAAATGGTTCACTCCTCTTCGCGAAGCCGAGCAGGCATTTATCGAGTCTACACAGAAGTATGTAACAGGTGAAGTTACCTTTAAGCTCTACAAGGGCAATATCATTAAGGCAGGTACCAAGTCACCATACTCTCTCTACAATGAGAGCATTGCTTCATTTAAGACCGGTGATCTCTACGATCATCACGATGCAGAAGGCTTCATCAATCTCTTTGGCCTTTCATGCAAGGTAAGAGCTATGAAGATGCAGGAAGTGGAAAAGAATAAATAATAGATGAATTCCATCGTTATCCTGTCTGGTTATTTGGGAATAATTAACATTTTAGGGTTTGCTTTAATGGGAATCGACAAAAGGCGCGCTATACGGGGCGCCTTTCGAATCCCTGAAGCAACCCTTTTTGCTGTGGCAATACTTGGCGGAAGCATAGGAAGTATCCTGGGCATGCACCTATTCAGGCACAAGACAAAACATTGGTATTTTCTCTTTGGAATGCCTATAATATTGGTATTACAGATATTAATTCTTGTTCTTCTCTACTACAGTCCACTGGAATTTCGATTCATGTAAAGAGGTAGACTCATGCACCTGGCCGTTTGTGATGATAACATAGCCGAAAGAAAACAGACCGAGAGGCTTTTGGGTCGTCAGTCTGACAGGATATTCAAAGAGACCGGGGAGCGCATTTATATTGACTCCTATGGCAATGTGGAGGCCTTCCTCCAAAATCCCCAGATGTACCATGGACTTTTTGTGGACATGGTTGATCCTGCCTGCAATGGCTTTGAGATTCTCAAAAAGCTTCTTGAATGTGGCATAGACAAGCCAATCATCCTATGCCCCTCTACTATTGACTACAGAACCCTTGTTAGGGAAAGCGGTATCACTGCTGACAATGTCTTTTTCCTGGACAAGCCCATTAAGGTTGCAGAAATAACTGCCATTGTGGACAAGATAAAAGAATTCTGCAAAACGACTGCTCCCACAATGGAGCTAAGGAGTAAAGGCGAGACGATCTACGCCCATGGCGACGACATCATCTATGTAAAGAAATCCCACAACAAGCTTGAAGTACACCTTACCGACAAGAGCATTGTTGAAGTAATAGACGATATTGTAAACTTCTATGACCAGTGCAATATCTTCCCACAGATATGCCCTGTCAATGATGGTGCCATAATCAACATTAACCACGTTTCCAAAACCTCTTTTGGCAAAGTGACCATGGACAATGGGGATACGCTCCCAGTCTCCTTTACCTACAGAAATTCCATCAAGAAAACCCGCGCTTATGTGCTTGAATGCAATTCTCAGAATCAATAAATCTTAAGGAAAATAAATGATCGCACTTAAAATAGGCCAACAGAAAAATTTCATGGCTAAACTTCTTACCACAGACGTCTTTGACTGCTTTGTTCTTGAAGAAGCTACAATAGACACCTTCAATACTTTCTCAATAAACGGAAGGATACACAGAGATTTCTACAAGGGCTCTGAAGAAGAATCTCTGCTCCCAAATGAAGAGTTCTCCGGCTGGGACAAGATACGCCCCATTGCCCTTAGCCTTATTAAAGGCAAACAGACTCCTCTCTCCTTCAAGTTTATTCTGCATCTGCGAAATGAGGAGAAGCAAAAGATACTCTCTAGTACCGATATGGATATATCTCCCGATCAGATATCCCTTGGCATAAACATCAGATACTCCATGGGTGAAGTGCTGATAACCACTGGCGTTTCCTATGGGATATTTACACTTGATAAAAGCGCAGAAAAAGCCTGGGACCAATATGTCCCAAGCTTTTTGGAATCTAATGATATAAATATTATCTATGCTGCCTGATACTTCGTCAGGATGGCTATCAGGGCATCATATTTGGGCTTTATGAGATCATATTTCTCCTTAGAGCCCTCCATGGAGCCTGCTCTTAATATCTCAGTAAGATCGCACACCTCTGTAAGGAATCCCTTAAGGCCAAGATTGGCACCTACTCCCTTTAGTGTATGAACAGCTTTAAATGCCTCTGAAACATTTCCCTCAGCCAGGTACCTTGTAAGATCATTCATACTCTGATCATTGAGGAACTTGAACATGAACTTCGCAATAAGGTCCTCATTGCCCATGAACCTGTCCAGAATCTCATTCCAGTCAACGCCCCATTCTATTAGTTCTGCTTTAAATCCAGCGTCCATATGCCTCCAATTGTGTGTATTTACACGAGAATGATACACGGATTGCTCCGCAAAAATTTTATTTGACTTTGAATCCCTGTATCATTCAAATTATATCACTTAATCGTTCATTGTCGCAAGTTTTTCTGCTTGGTCTGCTGCGATGAGGCTGTCTATTATTTCATCGAGATCTCCGTCCATTATCTGGTCGATCCTGTAAAGTGTGAGTCCAATTCTGTGATCTGTCACACGTCCCTGATGGAAGTTATAGGTTCTAATTTTCTCGGATCTGTCTCCGCTTCCCACCTGGCTCTTACGAAGCTGGGCTTCGTCGTTGTGCTTTCTTTCCTGTTCCATCTCATAGAGCTTGGCCCTTAGGACTTTCAGAGCCTTTGCCTTGTTCTGCTGCTGGCTCTTTTCATCCTGACAGGAAATAACGATACCTGTAGGCAGATGCGTAAGTCTGACCGCTGAATCCGTGGTATTTACACACTGTCCGCCGTTGCCCGATGCTCTGAATACATCAAACTTGCAGTCGTTCATATCAATGTCAACTTCTACATCTTCTACTTCAGGCATTATTGCCACAGTGATAGCTGAGGTGTGAATCCTTCCTCCGGACTCGGTTGTGGGAATTCTCTGAACTCTGTGGACTCCACTTTCAAATTTGAGTCTTGAATAAGCTCCGTCACCCTTGATCATAAAGCTTACGGACTTAATTCCGCCGATCCCTATATCTTCAACGCTCATGGTCTCTATGCGCCATGAATTTCTCTCAGCGTATCTTGTGTAAAGCCTGAACATATCAGCCGCAAAAAGAGCTGCCTCATCGCCGCCAACGCCGGCTCTTATCTCCACAATGACGTTCTTCTCATCATTGGGATCCTTTGGAAGAAGCAGTATCTTAAGCTTATCCTCAAGCCCAGGTATCTCCGCTTTAGCCTGGGAAAGCTCCTCACGCAGCATCTCCTTCATATCAGGATCACTTTCTTCGTCCAACAGAGCCAGACTATCTTCTATGGTCTGCTTGCACTTTTTGTACTCTGTATAGCACTCAACAAGAGCCTCAAGGCTCTTTTGCTCCTTCATAAGCTTTTTGAACCTGTCCTGGTCAGAAACCACGGAAGGATCACCAAGCATCATGGTTATATCTTCATATCTTCTAAGAATATCTTCTAACTTATCAAACATATCATCTCCTTAAGCGAACATCAAAAATACAAGCTGCAAACAGGCGACGCTAGTAAAAGCAGGCCTTCACAACTCTGTCGTTTCCGGAGAAATCCTTAACCACTTCTATTTCATGGAACCTGCCGGTATCCTCTAATATCTTTGATACACCCTCTGCCTGGTCAAATCCGATCTCCAGTATAAGATAGCCACTGGAAAAGAGATATTCCCCTGCCATTTCTGCAATCCTTCTGTAAAAAGAAAGACCGTCCTTGTTACCATCCAGTGCAAGCCTTGGCTCATAGTCCTTTACCTCAGGCTCAAGGCCTTCTATAACTTCACTTGGTATATATGGCGGATTTGACACGATAAGGTCAAATTTCTGCTTCTGTTTTGGGAAAAGATCTGTCTCCTCAAATTCACACCTGTCAGAAATCCCAAGAGATGCCGCATTCTCTTTTGCCACCAAAAGAGCTTTATCCGAGATATCGGTGCAAAGTGCCTTGGTTTCATTAGTGTACTTGAGAATACTAAGCGCTATACACCCCGAGCCGGTGCACAGATCCAAAAATCTCATACCGTCCTCACAGTGTTTAAGAGCCTCTTCCACAAGAAACTCGCTGTCCTGCTCAGGAATAAGGACATTTCCGTCAACATTAAAGGGAAGTCCCATAAACTCCCATTTGCCCAGAATATATGCAACCGGTTCCCTCTTTTCTCTTCTGTCTATAAATCCTAAAAAC
>JAEEGL015224162.1_pt1 | contig 46310 bp, 38 predicted proteins | sample 9134231 | NCBI WGS metagenome assembly JAEEGL01 (sample SAMN16246548, study PRJNA631951) | gut metagenome | biome: gut microbiome; feature: rumen; material: fiber-attached | host: Bos | place: Iran: Karaj | collected 2018-10 | reverse complement strand
TTGCATGCATGACTGGCAGATCTGGTCCTCTGCAGACGCGGTGGAGTGGAAGCTTGAATCCGTCGTTCACCCTGAAGATTTTTTTATGGGTCCATCAAACTGCTGCTGGGCGGTCGATTCCGCTGAAAAAAACGGGAAATACTACTACTATTTTTCCGACGGAAACAGCAGAACGGGCGTAGCGGTTTCAGATCATCCGGGAGGACCGTTCAAAGACGCCCTCGGAAGGCCTCTGCTTGACGGGAACGTGACTACAACAAGAGAATATGATCCCTCTGTCTTTCGTGACGATGACGGAGAATACTATATCGTTTTCGGCGGTCCGTCATGGTGCTACGGCGAAGGCTGCGGATATTTTATTGCCAGATTGGGTCCGGATATGATTTCGCTTGCAGAAACACCGAAGAAAATCTCTCTTGACCACTGCGGCGATGACAAAGCCTCGCTGAACAAATTCTGCGGAAGGTATTACCTCAGTTACGGAGGATTTTATGCCGTATCCGACAACGTTTACGGACCTTATAATTTCATGGGGGATACCGCTTCGACCATCGATCACAGCAGTTTTTGCGAGTGGAACGGTCAGCTTTTTCAGGCAATAACCGTTAAAGACCAAACGGACATGTTTCGTTCGAGCGGTCTTTGCTATGTTCATATCAGGGAAAACGGCGAACTGGTCACAGATCCCCTGATAGTGGAATACGGCGTAGGACAGTATGATTCTGACTGGAACAGAATTGAAGCGCAATGGTACATGAAGGGCGAAAACGTAAAAAAGGTCGAAAATAAATGTCTCTTCGGCTTTTGTGTTTCCTGCACCGAAAAAGCAAAACTGGCATATCCGAAGATACGCAATCTGTCCGATAAAGTCGGATTTTCACTTGATTACTACTGCGTTGGGGGCAAGGCATCGATTGACGTGACAGCGGGAGGAGAAAACGGTCGCCTTCTCGGCACAATAAACGCAGAACACCCGACAAACTCTTTTGAATGGTACTCAAGGCGCAACGCATTTTTCCGTTTTGATAAACCTCTTGATGACGTAACCGATCTTTGTCTTATTCTTAAGCCCGAACCGGGTGCTGAACTGTGGATAGACAATTTTCACTTTTTCACCGAGCCGTTCAGAGAAAACTGAAATAAAATACCGCCCGCTCAACGGCGTTAATAATTTCGGTTTTTATGCCGACGACAACATCAGCAAGCGGTTATAGAGGATATCAAGCACAATTGGGGCAGGTATGAAAACGATAGAATACGGAAAACAGAATAGCGATATCATTATGCTGCTCCACGGCGGCGGACTCTCATGGTGGAACTTCAGAGCGGAAGCAGAGCTTCTCGGTGAACGATACCATATCGTGCTGCCGATTCTCGACGGTCACGCGGAAAGTGATGCGGATTTTGTCAGTATAGAGAAAAATGCAGAACGGATCATTTCGTTTATCGACAGCGAATATGACGGGTCAGTTCTTCTTATCGGAGGGCTGTCTCTCGGCGCTCAGGTTTTGGTGAAAATTCTGAAACAGCGGGCGGATATCTGCCGATATGCCATTATTGAAAGTGCATCTGTAATCCCTTCAAGGATCACTCATGCCCTTATAAGACCTTCATTCGCTTCAAGCTATGGCCTGATTCAAAAGGAATGGTTTGCCAAAATTCAATTTCGATATCTTCGCATTCGTGAGGATCTATTCGAGGACTATTATCGAGACACGTCACATATTTCAAAAGACAACATGATTTCCTTTCTGAAGGCGAACACAGCATATGAAGTGAAGTCATGTATTCAGAACACCTGTGCCGGGGTGCGCATAATAGTTGGAGGAAAAGAGCAGAAAAAAATGCTTCGCTCCGCAGAGCTGCTGCATGAGGCTTTACCCGGAAGCTGCCTTGAAATCAAAGATGGGATGTATCATGGAGATTATTCGATCAACCATCCGAAACTCTATGTGGAGGAACTTCTCCAAATGCTCGCACAATAAGCATACTCTCCCATGCCGTCATCGCCGAAGGGGAGCTTTTTGCGAAAAAAGTAAAATTTTCAGAAAAATCCCCCTGAGTAAGGTATTGCTTGTTACGCAGCGTCATGTTGTATAATACATGACGAAAGGAGGCGAAAGCTATGTCAAAATACACGACGGGAGAGCTTGCAAAGCTCTGTGGCGTCACTGTCCGAACCGTTCAGTATTATGATACCAGGGGTATCCTGATTCCCGGAGAGCTTTCCGAAGGTGGACGGCGGCTCTACTCGGAAGACGATCTGAAGCGTATGAAAATTATCTGTTTTCTTCGTGAACTGGATCTTCCCATCGACGCTATTTCTCAGATCCTGGAGGAAGAGCATCCCGAAAAAGTGATATCCCTGCTGATTGAACAGCAGGAAACCGTTCTTTCGGATGAGATTTCCGAGAAACAGGGAAAGCTGGAAAAGCTGCATGAGCTGAAAAACGGGCTGAAGGGCAAAACAGACTTCTCTCTAGAAACAATCGGTGACATAGCCGTCATTATGGAAGGTAAAAAAAAGCTGAAAAGGATGCGCCGGATGATGATACTGACCGGGATCCCGGTCACAGCGCTGCAATGGTTTTCCATTATTATCTGGATCGTCAGAGGCATATGGTGGCCGTTCGTTGGCTGGGCATTGGTGGCTGCTATTTGGGGCATATTGGTCAGCCGTTATTACTTCAATCATGTAAAATACATCTGCCCGGAATGTCACGAGGTATTCAAGCCCGCTCTGAAGGAAGCCTTCTGGGCGAATCACACCCCTACTGCCCGTAAGCTGATCTGCACTGCGTGCGGGCATAAAGGCTTCTGTGTAGAGGTCTGGGGAGGTGAGGAAGAATGACTGAGTTCGAGAATATCGTCATTGGCAAAAGCAGCGTACCTGCTCTGATCATCACTGTCATTCTGATGATCGCGATCCCCGTCATTTTCTTCATCTGCTGGCGAATAAAGCATAAAGAGAAGACTAATATCAGCTGGCTCATCGCAGGAGCAGCCGGATTTATCGTTTCCGCACGCGTGCTGGAGCTGGGTGTGCATTATTTTTGCATTCTTCATGACAATCCCGTTTCCCGATTCATCAACGGAAACACAGTAGCTTTCGTATTATATGGAATCATTATGGCCGGGGTTTTTGAGGAATGCGGAAGATATATCGTTCTGAAAACCATCATGAAAAAGAACCGCACTCGTGAAAACGCGGTCCTGTACGGCATAGGTCACGGTGGAATCGAGATATTGGCGGTTATTCTGCCTGCCACAGTCTTATATCTTGTAATTGCGATCCTGTTCTCTGCGGGAGACACGCAAAACGCGCTCAAAACACTTAATATTACGGAAGAAACCGCTGTCGCTGCGCTTCCGTCCGTAAAGGCGGCCGCTGAGTTCGATTACATGATGATGGCAATGAACGTCATTGAACGACTTCTGGCGATGCTTCTCCATATCGGGCTGACGGTCATCGTGTATTACGGCGTCGTCAACGCAAAGAAGGCATATCTGCCGATGGCGATCATTCTGCATATGCTGATGGACACACTTCCCGCATTGTACCAGAGAGGTGCGGTCCCGCTGTGGTCGGTCGAGGTCTGGGGCGCTGTATGGACTGTCGTAGTTGTACTCATCGCAAGGAAACTATTCAGGAAAATGAAAGCATAAAGACTCACAAAGGCTTCCACACTGCCGTCATCGGCGAATGAGAGCGGGAAAGAAGTGAAAAGAATGGACACTGTTATATATATCCACGGCAAGGGCGGCAGTGCGGCTGAAGCGGAGCATTACAATTTGCTGTTTCCCTCCTGCAATGTTATCGGACTTGAGTACAAAAGCTTTTTACCGTGGGAAGCAGGAATGGAAATACATGCAGCTGTTGCAGAGCTGAATGAAGAATGTGACAGGATCATCCTGATCGCCAACAGCATCGGCGCGTATCTCTCTATGAACGCGGATATAGAAAAGTATGTCACTCACGCCTTTTTCATATCTCCGATCGTGGATATGGAAAAGCTGATCGGCGACATAATGCACCGGGCAGGCGTCACGGAGGCGGAGCTGCAAAAAAAAGGAACTGTTCATACAGATTTTGATGAAGAACTGTCATGGGAGTATCTTTCCTATGTGAGAGAGCATCCTTTGGGCTGGAACGTTCCGACCGATATTCTATACGGAAGCGCAGACGACATGACATCCGTCGATGCAATGAAGGCCTTTGCTCAGAAGCATCACGCAAGCCTCACGATTATGGACGGTGGTGAGCACTGGTTTCACACGAAAAAGCAGATGAATTTTCTGGATTCCTGGATCATGGATCATTTGTCGAATGGAGGAATATGCAAATGAAAAGCTATATAGCTTATTGCGGGCTTGACTGCGAGACTTGTGATGCCCGTATCGCAACAGTGAATAACGATGACGCACTTCGCGAAAAAGTCGCAGAGCTCTGGTCGGAGCTTAATGGCGTGACAATCACACCTGAGATGATCAACTGTGTCGGTTGCCGAATTGACGGTGTAAAAACGACTTATTGTGCATCTCTCTGCCCTATCCGCCGGTGTGCTTCGGAAAAAGGCATTGAAACCTGCGGAGAATGCAGAGAAACGGAAACCTGTGAAAAGCTGGGAGCAATCGTCAGAAACAACCTGGACGCATATCACAATTTGAAAGGATAATCCTGCCTTTGGGCATGATTATAAAACATCTTTAAGGAGAGTACTGTTTGAAAAAGTACAACACACCGGAGATTGTCGGCTGACCGGGAGGTTTGCAGACGATCAAAACAAACCTCCCGCCAAAGGCAATTGCAGTCAACAATTTTCAGGAGGAAAAACAATGAATACAAATGACTACACCATTCGTTCAGAAAGATCAGAAGACTACAGAGCAGTTGAGAACCTCGTCAGAGAGTCGTTCTGGAACGTGTACCGTCCGGGATGCAGTGAGCATTATGTGATACATGTGCTGCGTGATGATCCGGCTTTCATCAAGGAACTTGATTTTGTTATGGAGCAGGATGGCAGGCTGATCGGCCAGAATATGTTCATGAAGACGATCATAGAAGCGGATGACGGGAGAGTGATCCCTGTACTGACGATGGGGCCGATTGGTATCACTCCGGAACTCAAACGCAAGGGCTATGGAAAGGCACTGCTCGATTATTCCCTGAAGAAGGCGGCAGGACTCGGCTATGGCGCTGTTCTTTTTGAGGGCAATATCGGATTCTATGGCAAGTGCGGCTTTACCTATGCCCGTGAGTTTGGCGTCCGTTACCATGACCTGCCGAAAGACGCTGATGACTCGTTCTTTCTCTGCAAGGAGCTTATTCCCGGATACCTTGACGGCATCACCGGTGTATACCGGACGCCGCAGGGGTATTACGTGAATGATTCTGACGTCGAAGAATTCGACAAAGGATTCCCGCCCAAGCAGAAGCTGAAGCTACCAGGACAGATTTTCTAACGAAATATGGGCTCCTCTCCACCGGCAAATGCGTCCATGGAGAGGAGCCTTGTTTATGGCTTCGATGTCAATTGAAATGACTTCTGAATAATCGATTCGACCTAGTAACAATATATCAGACAATTCTCCACGGCTGAAAAGCCGCCTCGCATAATAACACTGAAAGGAATCTTCTCTGCCTATGACCTTGCCTGAACCAGGTCGTGGTATGGTTTGAAAACAGACTGTTTTTTGCTGAAATTAATCCGGAGAGGAAATATTGAATCCAACATATTTTTTCCGTATATGTCTTCCTTGTCGTCACACGCAAATCCGTTTTCCCTCAAAATTGAAATTATCTTTTCTCTTTCAGTTTTCGAAGAGGAAATGATGTAAAAGTCATCGCCTTCACAGTATTTCTTTATCAGTTTTTCAATGTCACGCTCCGGCACGGTACGTCTTGTTTGTTCGTGCCTTTTCACGTTCTCTTTTATAAACTTTTGATTCCTGAAAGAGACGCAAAAAAAAAACGCCTATCGTTACGACAGGCGCATTAAGTCTATTTACACCTATCGATCAAGCTTTGGCACCTTACTCACAGAGCAGGTTGTCGGCGGTCATCGGGCTTGTCCCTCGCGCACTCTTTATAGGCAATATTTTATTCGCTGAACCCTTCAAAAGACGTTTGAATGATTCAGACAGTAAACTGCTTCTTACACGTATATTATAACATATTTTTCTTTGATTTGCAAGTAGGTTGCGAATGATTTTTAAATAAATCTTCAAATCGTTGATTTTACCATCCAAATCATTATATTGTTTGTTAAAAAACTGTCCGAAAGCCATTTGGTAGTTGTGATAATTGAAATTCTGAGTTATATTTTCCGAATTTTTGCCTCACATCATTGACATTGCATAAAAATTCGGTTATAATCATAAAAACGGTCATTGACTGATCGGCAAAACATCAAAACTTGTATAATATTACCGCAACGGGGAGGCAACGAATGGAAATTAATAAATTTTTCCCGGAAATACACGGAAATTTCGGCTTTGGCTGCATGAGACTGCCTATGAAGGACGGCGAGGTGGACTACGACGTTTTCCGTGAAATGACAGATGCATTTACAGATGCGGGATTCAATTATTTTGATACTGCGCACGGATATATCGGCGGAAAATCCGAAACTGCAATACGCGACTGCATTGCCGGACGATACCCGCGCAATAAATTTCTGCTTACGAATAAACTGACTGCTTCGTATTTCAATAAGCAGGAAGATATACGCCCCTTTGTTGAACATCAGCTTTCGCAATGCGGTGTTGATTATTTTGACTTTTATCTTATGCACGCACAGAATAAAGACAATTACCCGAAATACAAAGCCTGCAACGCGTATGAAACGGCGTATGCATTGAAAGATGAAGGACTTATACGCCATTTCGGTCTTTCTTTCCACGATAAACCGGAAGTCCTTGATATGATCCTGCACGAACACCCCGAAATTGAAATTGTGCAGATACAGTTCAATTATGTTGACTATAACGATGAATCGGTAGAAAGCAAAAGAGTATATGAAATTTGTGAAAAGCACGGCAAGCCCGTAATAGTTATGGAACCCGTAAAAGGCGGCAGTCTTGTTAATCTGCCCAAAGAAGCGGACGAGGTATTTCGTAAACTGAACGGCAGCAGCAATGCGGGCTATGCGATACGGTTTGCGGCAAGTTTTCCCCACATGGCAATGGTGCTTTCCGGAATGAGCGATATGTCTCAGATGGAAGACAATATAAGCACGATGCGCGATTTCAAGCCTCTCGACGACAATGAAACGAAAGCAGTAAACGAAGTGTGCGAAATATTCCGCGGGATGCATCTTATTCCCTGCACTTCGTGCCGCTATTGCATAGAAGAAAACGAATGTCCTAAAGGAATACGCATTCCGGCTGTATTTTCTTCTCTGAATTCATTTGAAATGTTTCACAGCTGGAACTCACATATGTATTACGGCAACGCCGTAACAGGCGACGGGCATGGAAGAGCTTCTGACTGCATACGCTGCGGCAAGTGCGAAAAAGTATGTCCTCAGCACCTGCCGATAAGAGAACTGCTGAAAAAAGCGGCGTCAATCTTTGACAAACAGGAATAAATCACATACCTGAAAATATGGCGGGTCTAAAAAATACGTACGATGGAGGGAAGCTGCTTGATGTTAAACAAAGCACTCATAATGGCGTATGAAGCACACAAAAATCAGGTTGACAAAGGCGGAGAGCCGTATTATCTGCATCCGATATATGTTGCTCTGACAGTGCAGGGAGAAACCGAGAAAATCGTTGCTCTGCTGCATGACATTGTGGAAGATACTGACATTACGCTTGAAGACCTTCGGCGTGAAGGATTCTCAGAACAGGTGATTGAAGCTGTTGACGCAATAACGCATCGCGGTGAAGATTACGATGAATATATAAAGAAGGTCAAGAGCAATCCGACCGCAACAAAGGTGAAAATCGTTGATATTCACCACAACATGGACATCACACGGCTGAAAGAGGTTACAGAAAAAGATAAAGCACGTATTGAGAAATACAAAAAGGCTCTGAAATATTTACATGAATAATCAGGCGGCTGAAAAGCCCGCCTGTTTTTTATATAAAAATACGCAAACCGGTCAATTGCTTATTCGGATTGAGTCAGGATACTTACCTTACTATGCTCATATAGGTGTTATAAAGATTGCCGATCACGTTTCTTATACTGATATATGTGTCTCTGATATCAATGTTATCCGATAGTAAAAGATAATCCTCGGATCTTATCAGGTCCATCAGTATCTTCTTGCTTTCGTATTCTTTTACCGGATCGGAAGTTGTTTCGGTTTCCAGCTTTTTAAGATAAGCTTGTAGGAATTCGAGGTATCGTCCGCCCAGTTCTCTTTCCGTGCAAAGATTTTTGAGACGGTTATAATAAAAACGGATGTCTCCGGCGATAAATCTGCTTCGGTATTGCGGCTGTTCTTTTGCATATCCGTGATCAAACGGCGTTTTTACATCATCGCCCGATACTACTATCCTGCGCCTGTAACGGTCCTTCAGTTTCCGGTCTATTGCCCCGTTAATTAATGTAAAAGAGGAAAATCTTTGCAGAGTATGCTTTCTACGATAGCTGTATTCGTCTCCGTGTCGCCGATATCGGTCTCTGATATCCAATACGGATAGAATCCGTCCATACTGCCAAGCAAAACAACTTTTTCGTTTTCAGGCAGGTATGCAAACTCAATGATCCTGCTGCGGCTCAGATCCTGTCTGTATCCCGGTTTGACAAGACCGTAACCGGATACGAGATTGAGACAGCTTACATCCTTTTCATCTTTTTCCTGTTTTCCGAACAGTTTCATGGTGTTCCCCTCTTTTTTCTTTCGACGAGTAATCTTCAATATCCTTCTCGGAATGATTCAGTTTTTCATTGCGGCAGATTCGGTATAATATCCGGCGTATAGGCTTTTTTCCCGTTGGCTACGAGTTCGATCTATCCGATTTCTAAAACGGACAAATGACTTCTTCCGTACCATCCTGTTCTTTTCTGCTGTCACGGGGCAGCTCAACCGCAAACGGCAGCCCTCCACGCAGAACGCACTGGTGGAGAAAAATGTTTACTGCACTTGACATATCAAGACCAAGGCTTGAAAACAGCTCACTTGCCTCCTTCTTAATATTTGCATCTATTCTGACCTGCGTAGGCGTTGTTGCCATAAGATCATCTCCTTATTTATAAGCTAAAATATATATCTATTATACACTGTTTGCTTTACATTGTCAAGTGTTTTTGTTGTATTTACCCCGATGTCACTAAAATTCCTGTAAAAATATTTCCTCGCCGAGCGATAGATTGCCATACGCGAAAAAGCGATTTCAGGCGGGTAATAAATGATCGTTTTTCAGATGGCAATATAATGTCTGCAAAATCAAACTCGGGCGCGCAGGAGCAAGACCGGAAGCGAAAAAACGCCTGTTGTAGCCGACAAAAATAGTCAGCGGGCTGTTCAGCCGCAGAAAGAGCACGGTTATCTGATTCTATTAATTATCGCGCATCATCGCCTCCCGGTATTGACCGATTTTTTTATTTTCTTATATTGACATTACCTTGTAATTATGATAATATTTAAGAAAGGAGTGTTTCTTACATAAAAAATATGTAAAGACGTCTTTTTCGGCGGTTCGCAGATACCGAGTCGGCATATTACCGATAACAGGAAATAAACATCACATTGTTAAAACAGATGAAAAATGAGGAAACAATATGGAAAACGGATCTATACTTTTCGGAGCAGCATACTATCCTGAAACGTGGCCTGAAAGCGAACGCAAAAAGGATATAGAAATGATGAAAAAAGCCGGAATGAACGTAATGAGGATCGGAGAATTTGCGTGGCATAAATCTGAGCCCGAGCCCGGCAGATACGATTTTACATGGCTTCACAGAGTAGTTGACGACCTTGCCGCCAACGGAATAAAAACGATACTCGGCACGCCTACGGCAACTCCTCCGAACTGGTTTCTCAAAGAACACCCTGACGCGGCGGTACTTTACCCGAACGGACAAAGAGCGCTTCACGGAGGACGCAGACATTGCTGTTCAAACAATTCCGCATATCGTAAAGAAAGTGAAAAGATAATCCGTAAGTTAGGTGTTGAATTCGGTTCAGATCCCAACGTGATAGGCTGGCAGCTTGATAACGAATTATATCAGGGCGACTGTGTGTGCGATGAATGCAGAGAGAAATTTCACCTTTATCTGAGAAAAAAATATAAGACAATAGATGAGCTCAACAAAGCCTGGAACCATGAAATATTCAGCCAGGCATATTCATCATTTGACGATATTCCCATGCCCGTAATCGGATGGCAGAATCCGCATCTGAGACAGGCATGGAAAGCGTTTCAGCATGATTCTGATATAGAATTCATTCATATGCAGCACGGCATATTAAAGGAATATACCAACGCCCCGATAGGCACGGATATGATGCCTCTGAACGGTGTAGGATATGAAAAAATGTGCGAGCCTTTGGATGTATTAATGTTTAACCATTACAACGATGAGTCAAATCTTCCTGACCTGCCATTCTGGTTTGATTATCTGAGGACCGTTGCGGGAAGCCGTCCGTTCTGGAATACGGAAACTGCAACGGGATGGAACGGCAGCATACAAATAGATCAGATCGCCAAGCCGGCAGGATTTTGCCGTGTTAATTCATGGCTCCCGATAGCACTCGGAGGCAGGGCAAACCTTTACTGGCTCTGGAGACAGCATTGGGCGGGTCATGAGCTTATTCACAGCTCGGTAATATATGCAGACGGACGTCCTCTGCCGATGTTTGATGAGATCAGGCAGACTTCCGAAGAATACAAAAAAGCCGAATCATTCTTAAACGATACTGAAGTCAGCGCACAGATAGCCATGCATTTCACGTCTCTTGCATGGCAGATGTTTGAAGTTCAGCCAACGGTACGCGGTCTGAGCTATTATCCTGCGCTGAAGGATTATTTTTACCATCCGATCGAACAGCTCGGTCTTCGCACGGACGTTATAGGAGTAAAAAAGGATCTGTCCGAATACAAAGTGCTTATCTCCCCTCTTCTGATGTCGCTTGAAGACGAAGACCTGGGAGACCGTATTGAGGAATGGGTGAAAAACGGCGGGACATGGATAGCAGGCCCGATGACAGACATTCGGACCGCAGCAGGAACGCATTTCACAGACAGAGCGCTCGGAAGACTGGAAAGAATGACGGGTGCGCGCCTTATAGCCTCAATGCCCGATTCAGGCAGATACGTCAGATCGATATGGAAAGACAAAACACCTTTTTCTGCAAATATCTGGCAGGAAGTATATTCCGTTGCAGACGGAGCTGAACCTCTGACGGAAGTTTGCGGCGACTATCAGTCTCTTATAGGCGGAACACTGCTTCAGAAGTGCAGATACGGCAAAGGAAACGTATGGCTTCTCGGCACTTTCCCGTCCTGTGGCGACTGGCAAAAGCTTATTATGCGTGTTTGTGAAGAAAACGGCATAAAAGTTCCTAAAGCATCAGGCTCTGTATGCGCCATACCGCGAAAAGGCAAGGGAAGAAGAGGTATTATTCTTATAGAAACGGCTCATCAGCCCGCTTCATATGAGCTTTCCGAGCCGATGACAGATATTCTGACAGGAATCGACTATCAGGGCATCGTTGAGCTTAAGCCTTATGACGTTTTAATTCTTGAAGAACGCATCTGAGCAGGTATAAGGCGGAAACTTACGAAAAATCTTTGATCTGCATTGCTTTCTTTCAGCTTTGCAGATCAATGCAATTAATGGGAATTTCCGATATAATCCTGAATGATCCGATGCAAAACGTCTCAATACGGATATTTATACTCAATCCCGGCGAACAGCTTTATGAAGTTGGATGAAAATCCGAAAGACCGATTCCGCGGGAATCAAAATGAATATGACTCTCAACAGGGAGAAACCTTTAGAATGAAATTGACGTCAAAACCGGAAACGGAATGCAATGAGGAAGAATGCATAAAAGACGATAAAAAGCGCAGCAAAAAGATTGTAGTTACTGCTCTGATCATTATTGTATGTATTGCATTCTTTACTGTTTCTGCCAAGATAATAATACCCAGCTTTCTTTACAACAACGCAAACAAATGCATCAGCGAAGGTAAATATGTTAAAGCCTATGAAGTCCTGATAAGTCTGAACGGATATAAGGACAGTGCATCCAGGGCTGCTGAAATTCGTTCGGAGTATGTTGCGGAAAAGCTGAAGAACGCGAACGTTGGAGATTATATTGTATTTGGCGCTTACGAGCAGGACAACAAAGAATCCAACGGCAAAGAAGATATCGAATGGCTGGTTCTTGACAAGGAAGGCAATAAACTTCTCGTTATAAGCCGGTACTCGCTTGATTGTCGGGAGTATAACAATACGCAAACGGCAGTTACGTGGGAAACATGCTCTTTGAGGAAATGGCTCAACGAGACGTTTATCGTCAAAGCGTTCAATGCGGATGAACAGAATATGATTCAGTCTACCACCGTTACAGCTGACAAAAATCCGGAATACGACATATCACCCGGGAATGACACAAATGACAAGGTGTTCCTTCTGAGTATAACCGAAGTAACCAGATTTTTCAGTTCGGACCGTGCAAGACGGTGCAGTGCAACAGAATATGCAAAAGCTCAGGGGGCATATACAAACAGGAATTTCACGTCAAACGGCAAAAACGCGGGCTGGTGGTGGCTGCGGTCGCCCGGCCACAATTCCAAGTGTGCTGCGGACGTCCATTATGACGGATCTGTCTTTTCCTACGGTATTCGTGTCGACTACGAAACTGACGCGGTACGTCCGGCTTTGTGGATAGATATCGGATCTTTACATGAATAGAAGCATGCTGTTCCAGTTCCCCGAAGTATCTCATTTCACAGGTGATCGATAAAAATCGTCTGTGGAATCAAAAAGGTCGGATTTTAAGCAGCTTTGAAACATTCGTGTATGGAAACGTGAACGGATCGGGAGAAAAGCAAAAGAATCGATCCCCGCAATCGGGTTTTTGTGAGGTGTTCTGTTTTTGTTCAGCAAGATAAAGGACTTCTTTTTCGGCGACTACGACCGGAAAACGATATTGTCGTCTTCCGGCTCGTTTCTCATATCCATTGCGTTCGCCGTATACAACGGATACCTCGGGATCCGCCACGGCTCGCTCTGGCACGGCAGCATTTGCGTTTACTATATTTTAATCTCCGTTTTGCGCGCCGTTCTGATAATTTCCGATCTCAGGATCGGGAGTTACGACCGAAATACTGGCAGGCGGAAACAAATAACGCTTTTTATACTTACGCATATCCTTCTTCTCATTATGAACCTATCCCTTATCGTTCCGATATCGCTGATGGTGAGGATGCAGAAGCCGGTCGACATGACGCTTATCCCCGCGATCGCAATGGCGGCTTACACAACGTATAAAGTCACGATGGCTTCGATCAATCTTAAAAAGAGAAAAAAAATCGTCAAACAGACTCGTGCGACTTCTTCGAACGATCAGTTTCATAGACGCGCTCGTGTCAATATTGACTCTGCAAAACACGCTGATCATGGTGAATACGAAGAACGGCGGCGCCGGAATGCTGACGTTGTCTGCGATCACGGGCGCAGTGATCATGATTACAGTTCTTGCGATCTCCGTCGGCGAGATAATAAAAGGAGTTTCAGATATAAAAAAGGCATACCGGACGTGAATTGATACGATTGCCATAGAGCAGGCAATTTAAAAAGCAAAATGACATCGGCAAATCATGCTTGCTGCAGTAAATAACGTCCCGACAAATCGACTTTATAAAAGTGATGTCTTTTTTGATGAAGTAATGATAAAAAGAGGACTTCGAGTACTTAGACTGATAAATATGTCAGAAAGAAATGATTATATCTGCAAAGGAAAAGGGAATGACTGAAGTTGGCAATGAAAAGATAATACAGAACAGGGAGTATATCATGAAAAAAAGAACAGTTTCACTTTTTATTACGGCATTATTGTTTATTTCACTTCTTGCGGGTTGCGGGGGTAAGGCGGAAATCAGCACGGGAGACGTTGGTGTAGTATATGACGAGGAATTCGGCAACGTCTATATAGAACCGACCATCGATGAGTTCAACGCAATGGGATTTGCTTTCGGGGACAGCATAAATATCACCTTTGACAACGGCAAAAGTTATGAGGATATCCCGTATTATTCGGGGTATTACTGTCCTGTGGGATCGATGCTTGCCTGCGGATATCCCGGTTACCCACACGTTGTTATAGCCAGAAATTACGGCGCTTCAACGTGGGAAGAATTTGAGATGACCGAGCAGTCGCGCGTTACGGTCACATTGAATAAAAAAGGCAAATATCTTGCGGTCCAGGAGCTTTATGCGCTGCAATATTCCGATGAGCGCAGCGATTTTGACTCCGATATCATTTTTGCAAATTACCGTGAAGTTATCGGCGGCAATCTTAAAAGCGGAGGCTTTTACCGTTCCGCCTCTCCTTGCGACAATCAGCATAAAAGAGCGGCATGCACAAATGCGCTTGCGGAACAGACGGGAATAAAGTTCGTTCTAAATCTGTCGGACAACGAAAAAAAATATACCGCATATACGGAAGGTGAGGATTTCAACTCTGCATACTACGACTCACTTTATCGCAGAGGGAACGTTCTTCTGCTCGGTCTTAACGCAAACTACCGCTCGGAATCATTTGCAGAAACCGTTTCCGAAGCTCTGCTTACTGCATCGCAACACGAAACGCCGTGCCTTATACACTGCGTTGAAGGAAAAGACAGAACAGGTTTTTTATGCGCGCTTATTCTTGCGCTCGCCGATGCCGACGCACAGGAAATAATCGATGATTATATGATAACTTACTATAATTATTACGGCGTTACAAAAGAAAAAACGCCCGATCGCTACAATGCGGTACAGGGCAACGTAAACGATTTTCTCTATTTTATGTGCGGAGCTCAAAACGGCACTCCCCTCGATTCTCTTGACATAAAGAAGGGCGCTGAAAATTATCTTAAACTTGGCGGACTTAACGACGAACAAATTGCTCAGATCGAAGCGTATCTTTCCGGGAAACAGTAAAAGCTTAAAACTGCACTAAAAGAAGTATTCAGGCAAATCAACACTGAAAACAAAAGCGAGTGATACCATCAGGCTACAGAAAGGCTCCCCTATCGCCATCATCAGCGACGGGGAGCCTGTTTTTGACCGTTCGTATGAATATCGGTAACGGATACCGACTTTTCACTGAAACGGCAGAATATTTTATAAATGAAAATGCAGCTGCAACTTATGCTGATCTTTGCGTTTTGTTTTTATTTTTGTCGCAGTTCTCACCGCTGCATCCGCAACAGCAGCCGTTACATTCGCCTTTTTTTCTTCTGATTACCTGCCATACGGCAAAAACGAGGAGCGCAGCTATAACGCAGATTATTACCCAATCTATCGGATTCATTTTTTTTACTCCTTACGCTCACGCAAACAGCATACCGATCAGGCTTACAGCCAAAGCCGCTGCCCATGCTATCAGACACTGCCAGATCACAACGTAAATCGCCCACTTAAAACCGAGTTCTCTTCTTATCGACGTTACCGCAGCAACGCACGGAGTATAAAGCAGGCTGAAAACAAGAAGAGAAGCCGCAGCGGCAGAGCTTAAAACAGCAGAGATGCCTCCCTGCGCGCCAAAAAGGACTTCAAGAGTTGAAACAACGCTTTCTTTTGCCATAAAACCGCTTATAAGCGACGTAACTATACGCCAGTCGCCCAGTCCGAGCGGGGTGAAAACAGGAACAAGAAATCCCGAAATAACGGCAAGCATGCTGTTTTGTGAATTTTCAACTATATTGAAATGGAAATCAAATGTCTGAAGGAACCACACGACGACCGTGGCAACAAGTATGATAGAAAAAGCTTTCTGCAAAAAATCCTTTGCTTTTTCCCACAGAAGCTGAGCGACATTTTTAACGCTTGGCATACGGTAATTCGGCAGCTCCATAACAAAAGGCACCGCTTCGCCCCTGAACAGCACTTTTTTATATAAAAACGCAACAAGAATACCGAAAAGAATACCGAGGACATATAATCCTGTCATAACAAGGGCTTTATATTCAGAGAAAAACGCATCGACAAAAAATGCATATATCGGCAGTTTTGCGGTGCAGCTCATAAACGGGGTGAGAAGGATAGTCATCTTTCTGTCGCGTTCGCTCGGCAGGGTTCTTGATGCCATTACGGCGGGCACGGTGCAGCCGAAGCCTATGAGCAGCGGGACGATGCTTCTTCCCGAAAGTCCGAGCTTTCTGAGAAGCTTATCCATAACAAACGCCACTCGCGCGATATATCCGCTGTCTTCAAGAAGCGAAAGGAAGAAAAACATCGTAACAACTATCGGCAGAAAGCTCAGCACGCTGCCGACTCCTTCAAAAATACCGTCTACCACAAGGCTTCTGAGCACCTCGTTCACTCCGCCCGAGGTCATAGCATCGTTTACTATCTCAGTCAGCGCCCCTATGCCTTTTTCAAGAAGGCCCTGAAGCCACGCGCCTATGACATTGAAGGTAAGAAAGAAGATAATGCCCATAACGCAGACAAAAATCGGCAGGGCAGAATATTTACCTGTAAGAAAACGGTCGATTTTACGGCTTCTTACACTTTCCTTACTCTCTACAGGCTTTGTTACGCATGCGCTGCATACTTTCATTATAAACGAAAACCTCATATCCGCTATTGCCGCGCTTCTGTCAAGGCCTCGCTCCTTTTCCATCTGCAACGAAATGTGGTCAAGCGTTTCCTTTTCGTTTTCGTCAAGATTAAGCTGACTGATTATCAGATTATCGCCTTCTATTGCCTTGCTGGCGGCAAAACGCACGGGGAGACCGACGGCTGTAGCATGGTCCTCTATGAGATGTCTTACGGCATGGATGCAGCGGTGAACTGCTCCCCCGTTATCATCCTCGCCGCAAAAATCCTGTCTGAGCGGTTTTTCCTGATATTTTGCAACATGAATCGCATGCTCGATCAGCTCAGCGACGCCCTGATTTTTTGCTGCGGAAATGGGTATTACGGGAACGCCGAGCATCGCCTCTATCGTGTTGATATCAACAGTGCCTCCGTTGCCTGTCACCTCATCCATCATATTCAGAGCAACTACAACGGGTATATCCATTTCGAGCAGCTGCATTGTCAGATACAGATTGCGCTCTATATTTGTGGCGTCAACGATATTGATTATGCCTTTCGGCTTTTCGTTAAGAACAAAATTTCTTGATACAAGTTCTTCACTTGAATACGGCGACATTGAATATATGCCGGGCAGATCGGTTACAGACGTGTTCGGATGTCCGATTATTGTGCCGTCTTTTCTGTCTACCGTAACGCCGGGAAAGTTTCCGACATGCTGTCTTGCACCGGTAAGCTGATTGAAAAGCGTTGTTTTACCCGAATTCTGATTGCCTACAAGCGCAAAGGTGAGGACCTCGTTTTCGGGAAGCGGATCGCCGCTGCCCTTGGGATGAAAACGTCCTCCTTCTCCCAGTCCCGTATGCTCTATTATTACCTCTGCAGACTGCTGTTTTTTTTCGTCTCCTGCGACCGTTTCATCAACTTCTATTTTCGCCGCATCGTCAAGACGCAGTGTAAGCTCATATCCGTGAAGGTTTATTTCAACGGGATCTCCCATCGGAGCATACTTTACGACCGTAATTTCAGTTCCGGGAATTATACCCATATCAAGGAAATGCTGGCGTGTTGCGCCCTCTCCCCCTACTACCGTAACGGTCCCGGTATTGCCGACAGGCAAGTCTTTCAATGTCATTATGTTCCGCTCTCTTTATTATATAAATTTCTGTTTAACCTTTATTATACTTTTTATTTAATTGTTTGTCAAGAGAAAATGCGTTTTTTAAAATCAAAAGATTGCAATCATGCGTCAGGAAGATGCGTAATTTCGCAATCCTTTACAGATAAGCATCAACCGCCGGAATTTCGGAGCATTTCGGGTATATGAGTGCCTATTCGTCATCACTGTTCTGCGTAAGTTGCATTTTAAGGGATAACTTGAAGCGTTGAATAAAAAAACGCGGAAAAGTCTGCCCGCTATTCGCGGACAGACTTTATTTTATGCATTATCCGATGCAGATGACTGTTTTCAGTCTGCTTTTTCTTCTTCGAGAAGTTCAACGATAGTTTCCGCGTTCGGAATTACGTATTGTCTTACCTTCTCGTTTGCGGATCCTGCCGTACTATTAACTATTTCAGCGCCGCTCTTTCCGTTTTTAGCTGCACTCGTGGCGTTCTGGAAGTAATCCCAAATGCCGAGCGTATAATAATTCCAGCGTGAATATCTCATGAACGTTGTAAACAGTTCAACGTCACGAGGATCGTAAAAAATAGTTGATGCATACTTCTGAAGATCTTCAAGCGTTTCATACCCTTCAAAAGGCTCGAATATTTTGTCAATAACCATAGCTGCCGCTTCAGGCTCATGAGCGTTTACCCATATTGCCATGCTGTCTGCGCCGGAATATGCATTCACCCATTCGCCGTAAGTTCCGTTCGGACCGCACGGAAACGGAACAACGCCGTAGTTATCAACGTCATAGATCATTTCGTTTATCATGTGCGAAAACGATGTCTGTGCAAGAGTTATAGTTCCGTTTATAAATCCGTCGACCATATCGTAATGACCGAGATAAGTAATTATATCTTTATTGTTTTTCAGCAGTTTTGAGCACCAGTCGAACGCATCGATAACATTCTGAGAATCAAGTGCGGGAATCATTTTTCCGTCATTCGATACGGCAAAAAAATTCACTCCGTTCATCATCGCAAAGTCAAGAATTGACCACGTAAGATTCATTGCCGTGGAGGTATATTCGCCGTCAACTATATGATAGTCTGGAAGGACCTTTTCAAACGTATCCCATGTCCACTCGCCCTTTTCAACATATTCGCGCGGGTCGGTAAGGTTGTATTTGGATACGGTATCCTCGTTTACGGCAAAAATGTTATAAGCGTAAAGCTTCTGCTTGCCCGGCCATGAAACTGGTGACACGGTGTATGGGATACCGTTAAACATGCCCTGTTCAAGTATTCCCGGGCTTCCGAATTTTTCGGCGTTTGTATAGTCAATATAATCCCTCAGCGCATCGAGAGGGTAATACAACCCGTCTTTTGCGGGATTGTGCGGAGAGTGCGAGCAGGCAATTTCGCCTACATACAAATTCGACGCAATTCTCGCGGTTTCATTGCCGAGAATTGTCTGTATTGATATCTTACAGTTATATTCATCCGAGATATCTTTAAGTCTTTTCAGATACAGATCGCCCATCAGCGTTCCGACGGGATACTGAAACGGGTGATCAAGATCGTAATCCTGAACAATCGTGCAGTCGTATCCGTCAAGATCAACGATATCTACATTGACTGCATTGTCAAAATCAAGAAGAAATTCTTCCTTTTCTCTCTGTGTACAGGAGCATATTGCAAAAAGAAACAGCAGAACAATAACAATTGAAACGGTTTTTTTCATAATAATCACCCTTCGGACAATTTGTTCAGCAAATACAGATATATATCATAAATATACCATAAACATAAAAAAATGTCAACATTATGTTTCATTTTGTCCTGCAGGGAGATTGCATCACCTGATTATTGACGGCATTATTGCTCCGCCCGTCATAAATACGTTTTTTATCGCAATACCGCTTTATGCTGCTCCCAGTCCTGCCATGCTGCGGCGGAATTTGCAATGTTATCCGTCATCATGGCGGAAACCGGAAATGAGAGTTTGCTTTTTTTTATTCAATTCCGTTTCAGCACCGCATAAAAAGCGGTGTGCGTTTATTCCTACTTGACATAATCAGCTGCAAGCAGTATAATATTCTCAGTAATAAATTTGCGGGACACGAGAATTCAAACAGCAGGATTGAAGCTTTTAACGTTTCCATACGCTTTAATTATTACTTTGTTTTTTTGAATTCATTTTTTTGATTTTACGGAACCGGTAATTTTGCAGATCCTGTTCCCGTTGACTGCCGAATCTGCGCGGCAAGGTTTAAAATGATGCAACCAATGACCTCAAAAGAGATAATCAAGCGCATTATAGCCCATGACGAGCCTCCCAGATTTGGCTATGATTTTGCCGATCTTTCCGATTTTACAGGCGTAAGCTCCAGAAGAGAGATCAACCTCCCGCAAAATCCGTATGATGCGTGGGGACACTATCCCGAGCTTGAAGAGCTTACGCATTTCAAAGGAGAGACACGGCGCGATATATACGGCAATATATACGGACGTTTCAACGGCAAAACAAAGGGAGAGTGCATTCGGGGCGCCATACAGGACTGGGATGACTATCATTTTCCCCTTCCAGAATTCGATCCGAAACACAGGGAAACGCTTCTTGCAAAGAATCTTTTTTCATGCGACAAATTTGTTCTCACATGGGGTTCTTCTCTTTTTTCCGTTCTGCGTGACGCCCGTCTAATGACAAACGCCCTGATGGATACCGTTACCGATCCCGATACCGTAGCTGAATTTGTATATATGATCGCGGAGCATGAGGCAGAGGTAATCAAAAGCATAGCAGGCTGCGGAGTAGACGGATGGTTTTTCGGCGATGACCTGGGAACACAGGTCACGACGTTTATATCTCCCGAAACATTCAGGAATCTTTTCAAGCCCGCATATCGAAAGGTCGCAGAAACGGCCCATGAAGCGGGTATGGCGGTTTTCATGCACTCGTGCGGCAACGATACCGGGCTGATCGACGATCTTATAGACGCCGGGATCGACGTTTTTCAGTTTGATCAGCCCGACGTATATCCTGCGGAAATGCTCGCCGAAAAATACGCCTCAAGGGTCTCATTCCACACTCCCGTAGATATTCAAAAAGTCCTTCCGACGGGTGACCGTGAATTCATAGAATCGCGCACTCTTCGCATGTGTGAGCTTTTCCGCGCCGCTAAAGGAGGATGGATAGCGAAAGACTATCCCTCATACGGTGATATCGGCGTTGAGAGAGAATGGGCAAAATGGGCAGAAGACGTTATCGTTAAAAACAGCGCCATCTGATAAACGGACGTCACAACGTAAAAAACGACCGATCATCAGGGAAAAAAGCGAAAATCAATAAAAGCAATTGTAAAGCTGATTATATTATTTACGGATAAAGGCGGCGTCAGCGCGGCTGAATCCAAAAAGTTTATCTGAAAAATCCGACAACAGCTTAAAGGAGAGTATTTAATGCAAAGGCAAGGCTCAAAACGAAATATAGATTTTTCAAAAGGGCCTGTCTGGCGAAGCATCGTGGCGCAGGCATTGCCGCTTACGTTTGCACAGTTCGTTCACCTTTTGTATAACGTGGTTGACCGTATATACATCGGACATATGGGAGGAGACAGTCTTGCCCTTACGGGGGTCGGGCTTACCTTTCCGATAATTACGCTCATCATGGCGTTTACCTCACTGTTCGGAAACGGAGGAGTTCCTCTTTTTGCGATGGCGAGGGGCGCGGGAAACAGTGAAGAAGGGCGAAAAATCCAGGGAAACTCTCTGGCGCTTCTGCTTTTAAGCGCTGTGATATTAATGGTGCTGGGATATGTTTTTCGCAAGCCTGTTCTGTTTGCATTCGGAGCGAGTGAAGAATCTTACGTATATGCAGAGGAATATCTCAACATCTACCTCATCGGTACGGTTTTTGTAATGATCACCACAGGAATGAACGGTTACATCAACGCGCAGGGATTTCCTAAGATAGGAATGGTATCGGTAATACTGGGTGCAGCCGTCAACATTGTTCTCGATCCGGTTTTTATCTTTTTGCTGAACATGGGTGTTTCCGGAGCCGCCCTTGCCACGGTGATCAGTCAGGCATTATCTGCGCTCTGGGTCTTGCGATTTCTTTTCGGTAAAGATGCAATCATTGATTTTTCATGGAAAGACGTTCGTATCGACAGGAGTATAGCATGTCAGATATCCAGACTGGGAACGTCAAATTTCATCATGCAGGGAACGACGTGCGTGGTTCAGATCGCCTGCAACGCTACGCTTCAGCAGCATGGCGGCGATATGTATGTGGGAATCATGACCGTTGTAAATTCCATCCGAGAAGTTTTTATGCTGCCAGTCAGCGGAATTGTCGGAGGAGCGCAACCCGTTATCAGTTACAACTATGGGGCAAAGGACTATGTCCGGACAAAACAGGGTATCAGGTTCAATACGATCGTAGGCGCAGTATACACGCTTGCGGCATGGCTGCTCGTTCATCTGTTCCCCAGGCTGTGGTTCGGTATTTTTTCGGATGATCCTGCCCTGATAAACGCCGGTATCAGCCTGCTCAGAATATATTTCTTCGGATTTGTTTTTATGGCGCTGCAATTTGCGGGACAATCGGCTTTTCAGTCGCTCGGAGACGCAAAACACGCTATTTTCTTTTCACTTCTCAGAAAAATCATTATCGTTCTTCCTCTTACCCTGCTGCTGCCCTTAATCGGGTTCGGCGTGAAAGGTGTATTTATTGCAGAGCCTGTTTCAAATGTGATCGGAGGAACCGCATGTTATCTGACAATGAGATATACGATCCTGAAACGGCTGGAAAGACAGTCGAACGATTCCCGCTGAGGATGCTTTGGGTCGACTTGACCGCTGTATTGACAAATCGGCAGCAATATGTCATAATAAGACAAAAAATCAGATATATGAGGATAATATCATGTTAAAATGGTTTAAGACAGCCGCAATTTTTCTTTTCGTCCTGGTTTTTGCAGCAGCATGTGCATCCGATCCCCAGGAAGAGCTGATCCCGGAATTCGACAATTATGACGATGACGGCAAAATCGACCTTCTCGGATACGAATTCATCATGGCATCCGCAAGAGCAGGGTCTGAAAACCCGATAAATCCGCAGTCGGGCAATACCGCAAGAGGAGACCGTCTTATACAGCGGTATAAAGATACGGAAGAGAAATTTAACGTTAAAATCACCGTACTTGACGAATGCAGCGTTGGCGATCTTGTTGTTCGCTCCGCCGCCGGAATGAAATATGCCGACCTTATGGCTGTTAAAATCAATGAGATCGTCAACGGTAAATATATTCAGAACGGATACTTCATTCCTTTTTCGCAAATGGATATAGACCTTGAATCAGGTATTTACGGCCCTCCGAACATACTTGAAGGCGGTTATTTTGCGGGGGAGTATTACGGCGTGATTTCATACTACTGGGGTTTTCCCGCAGCAGACACAATGCCCGCGATGTGGTTCAATCCGAGGGTCATTTCCAATTACAGTCAGCCGTCGCCTCATGAACTTGACGAGCAGGGCGAATGGACGTGGGCAACGCTTGAAAAAATGTGCGAGACTATCCATGATACGTCAGATCCCGACCCCGAAAAAAGGACGTATGCGCTTGCATATACAAGCGAACCGTATCTTGAATTTGCGGCGCTTTATTCAAACAACGCAAGAGTTGCCGTGAAGGGTGAGGACGGAAGACTTTCTTATGCTCTGAACAGCAAAGAGGCCGCAGAAGCGATGAATTTTCTTGTAAGTCTTGCAGAACGGGACCTTATATGCGACGGCGGAAACAGACAGAACATCACCCCGTTTATCGAAAACAGGCGCGCGTTTTTTGTTGAGTATACTCATCTCGGTCTTTCGGACGAGGGAGCAGACAACCTGTCCTACAGAATGGAAGAAGCATACGAGTGGATATACTTTCCGGAAGGACCGAGCGGAGCGGGCACAAAGTCGAGATCGGCATATTCATACTGGACAAGATTTATGTATGCTACTCTGAACACAGACCCCGAAGTAATGGAGATGCTGCTTCCGTATATGTTCCAGCCTTTACCGGGCGAGACAACCGAAACATGGCAGGACGACTTTAAGAGAACAACGTTTTTTACCGATGAATCTTTCGATTATTTCCAGATTTTGAGAGACGAAGCGTTTTTTGATTATACCGCATACACGCCATTTACAGACGTGCTTCAGCCCAGGCTTCTTGCCATGACGAGAGGAACGGCTTCAGTAGCGGAAACGCTTGAAAGCATCGGAGATAAAATGCAGGCAAGCCTTGATAAGCTTTATAACGACTATCTTGAATAATTAAAACGTCGAATTAAAACTGTGCGAAAGATCTTTTCTTCCGCACAGTTTCTGTTTGATTCAGATAATGCCTTTACCTGTCTGCCACTTCTGTTTCAGCATTATTATTCAGTATTTTTTTATTCTCAACCTGCATTGCCGTTAAGCTTTTCAAAAAAAAGATTGACTTTTTCTGTTTAATATGATATTGTAATAGAAAGCAACCGACAAATGTCAAAATAACAGAACATACGAATTTCGGACAAGAACGGAGAATAAATATGAACAGTACAGAAAGAGTTCGCAACACGATTCTCGGAAAACCGACAGACAGACAGCCCATTTACGGCTGGGTATCGGCAAACCTTACAAATCAGCTCAACGATGCCTATGGTTCTGTTGCGGCATTTGAAGATAAATATGAATTTGACGCAAGCCATATTTTCGGAGGACCGGGATCTTTCAAAGGAGATGTTCTTGACAGATTGCGCGCTGAAAACGATGAGCTTACTCCCGATATTCTTGTTAACGAAGATTTCTTTACCGATCCTGATATTATAAGTCAGTATGACAATATAAAATCGGCAATGGCGTTTCATAAGGAACGGGAACGATTCTGCTATATTCAGACTCCGGGATTTTTCGAGCAGTTCAACGGCGTTTTCGGAATTGAAAATCAGCTTCTTTATCTTGCAATGTATCCTGAAGAGCTTGACGAGCTTTACAGAAGGCAGGCTGAATGGACCGTTAAATATGCCGGGCACTGTATCGATCTGGGTATAGATATGGTCCATATTTCCGATGACTGGGGTGCGCAGGACGACATGATGTTCAACCCGATGCTCTGGTGGGAGATCATATACCCGCACATGAAAAAAGTGGTCGATTATGTTCATTCGCGCGGTTGTCTGTGCTCTCTGCATTCTGACGGATGCATACTGAAAGTCACGGACGGAATAGAAGCTCTCGGGCTTGACCTTGTGCATCCGTGGCAGGAAAGCGCAGGTATGTCGTATGATCTTTACCTTGATAAATACAGCGATAAATTTGCCATTATGGGCGGAATATGTATTCAGACAAAGCTCGGTCTTGTAAGCCAGCAGGAGCTTGAGCGCGATATAAGACGTGTATTCGGTCTTTTGCGCGGCAAGCGCTGGGTTTGCTGCACAACGCATTTTGTTCAGGACCACTGCTCAATAGAAGATCTTGCGTTTGCATATGATCTGATATATAAACTTGCAAGAGAATGACGAACTTAAAAAGGGAAGAGGAAATAATCGGATTTATCCGAAACGGAGAAATATAATGAATCATACTGGATCGTATTTTGAAAAAAAACTTAAAGAAAAATTTGAGCATCCCGCGATCGGAACAAGAACCGACGTTCGCTGGTGGATGGCGTCGGGCATGCACACGAACGAAACTATTCTTGAAGAAATTCACGCAATGCACGCAGCCGGTTTCGGCGGTGTTGAGCTTTGTCAGCTTGCAGACAGAAACGTTGACGAAAAGCTTTACGGTTACGGAAGCAAACAGTGGGAAAACGACGTTAAGCTTATATTAAACACTGCTCTTGACCTTGGTATGTCTGTTTCACTCACGTCCGGAGCAGGATGGTCCACTTCAAACGTGCCGGGACTGGACCCTGATTCGCAAAAAGCGAATCAATGCATTGTGCTTGTTACGGAAGATCTGAGAGCGGGAGAGAAAAGGACCGGATCTATTCCGAAAAACGAGCGCATGAGAGAAAAGGCGGTCTTTATCGGTGCATTTGCGATGAGAAAATGCGGTGAAAATATATATGACGGCGAAAATTATGATATTCTCACCGAACTTGTTGATAACGGAAGTCTTGACTGGACCGCGCCCGACGACAGCGACATAACGATAATGTATTATTATATGCAGGGAACGGCGCAGGCTGCCTCCCCTGCCGTTGAAAGATCTTATGCCATCAACTATTTTGACAGAAGAGGGATAGAAGCGCTTAAAGAGTATCTGGAAAACAACGTTCTTAACGATGAAGAGCTGAATGAAAAAATCCGCAGCGGAGACGTTCAGCTGTTTATGGATTCTCTTGAATATTCGAGCGGCGCTGGTATAACAAACTGGACAGAAAACTTCGAAAGTGATTTTTATGCAATAAAAGGCTACGATATTCTGCCGTATATGTTCCTTACAGCCGATGCGCCTGAAGTAAGTATATGGAACTGGGACGATAACTCCGATTTGCATGGCAAATATTCCATTACGGACAGCGAGAAGAACAGGCGCATAATCAACGATATTTTTGATGTTCAGACAAAACTGTATATGAACGAATTTCTCGCTCCGTTCCGCGAATGGCTCAACTCTCACGGTATAACGCTCAGAGTTCAGATATCATACGGCAAAAACCTTGAAATCTCCGAACCGATAGCTGTTGTAGACAGGCCTGAGGCAGAAAACAGAAATCAGAGAAATCAGGTAGATATGTACCGTCTGTGGAGCGGCGGTGCACATATAATGAATAAAGATCTGTCTGCGGAAACGGGCGGGCTTGACAATTCAAACTACAGTTACACGTTTCAGAGACATCTTCAGGAGGCATACGCTCTTTATGCCTCGGGATACAGCCGCATAGTATGGCACATATGGGCATCAAAGTTCGGACCGTTACCGGTATGGCCCGGATATGAAGGCGGAGATTATAAAGATATTTACTACAAATTCGGCACTCGTGAACCGTCTTATCCCGATTATACGCTTTTCAACGACCATCTTGGCAGGATACAGACTTTTCTTCGTGAAGGAAAAGCCGGCGTGGATATCGGCATGGTTTATCTGAAATACGGTCAGCATATGGTAATCGGCAATAAAATGGACTGGATGCACACGCACAAAACCATGTTCTTCCCATCTGCCGTGCTTCAGGATAACGGATACACGTATGATTATTTCAGCCCGTCGTTTCTGGACGGTGCATCCTTCGACAGCGAATCGAAAACCATTGAAAATGCGGGATACAAGGCGCTTGTTTTATGGCATAAGGATCTTTCAGTAAGCGGAGCAAAAAGAATATATGCTCTTGCAAAAGAAGGACTTCCCGTTGTTATCGTTGACGGCGCCGCAAAAACATCTCCGTATTTCGGTGAAAACGAAAATGAGCTGAAAGATATCATATCGATGCTGAAAACGCTTGAAAACGTTGTTTCGGTTCACGACGCAGACAGCGTAATAAATGCGCTTCACAAACTTGGAATTTTGCCTTACGTTGCGTTTTCATCCCCGAACCGTCAGCTTCTTACGCAAACGAGAAGAGTTGATAATAACCTTTATACTTTTGCATATAATTACTGCGACGGATCTCTTCACGATGATGGAAATGACGATCACGGAGACAGCGTAACAGCGGAACTTTTCGCAAACGGACTGTATATTCCGTACGAAATAGACCCGTGGAACGGTAAAATAAAGGTAAAGAATTACCGCCATGAAAACGGAAAAACGTATTTTTCTTCAACTCTTCAATACGGCGACGTTGCGCTTTATGCGCTCGAATCCTGCGAAGATCAGAGCGTTTGCGCGGCGGACGGATACAGTGAACCTTCCGTAAATTATTATTCGCCCGAACAGATCAAAGGCTGGGATCTTACCGTAGAATCGTGGTTCCCCTCCGAAGAAACGGAAACAAGGATCGAATTCCTGTTCGGTGTGCAAACAAACGAGTATTCCGTAAAAACCGATAAGAGAAATATCAACGTAAAGCTTGACACCCTTACAACATGGGATAACATTGAAGAAATCGGCCGTAACGTTTCGGGAACAGGAATTTATAAATCATCGTTTTTCTGGAACGGAAAAACGAAACGCGGAGAGACGGCAAACGGTGCGATACTCGATTTCGGAAGCATCACGCAGAGTATTCGCGTTTTCATCAACGGTAATGAAACCGATCCGGTAAACATGAATGTACCTAAAACGGATATTTCCGATTATCTTCGTAACGGAGAGAATTTTATTGAAGTAAAATACTGCTCGAACCTGAACAACGTTCAGATGTTCAGAGGAAATGTCAAAGAAAACATTCTCGTTACGAACTATCTCGGTTATCTTACAAAATACGAAAGCTACGGACTGAAACAAGCCTTTTTGATTCCGTATTCAAAGAAAGAGACCGAGTGTTGAAAAGTCAACCACCTTTACAGAATGAACGGTTAAACGCGATTACGGTCTGCGACGAAATAACCGTCGGAAACGAATCAACAGATTGCGTTTTTCAATATTTTCGGAAAAGCCGCCGTTTATCCGATCCGTAAGCGCAAACTGACAACCGATGCGATTTTTAAGGGTATAAAAATGATCACACAAAGAACCATAAAACTGCTTGAAGAAATCGAAAACAGAATAGACCCCGAAACGGAATCGGATTTTATCGCGCAGTGGCAAGGCTTTTTTTCTGACAGATTTTCAGGCGACATTTTTATGCCAGTCCGGAAGAAGCTTTCAGTATCATCGCTCGACAGAAGGGGCATAATGATAAACGATGCCATGAAAGATTTTGACAGCATGCTTTACTCGCAGCTTCTCGGAGTGTCATATGCTCTTGATGACAACGAGCAAAACCGCCGCCGCTCATCTTCACTTGCAATCAGGCCAAACTTCGGTTCGTGCATAGGCACGTCACTGTTTGGAGCTGAGGTATACATCATGCCTTACGAAACAAACACTTTACCCACTACAAGAACTCTGCGCGGTGACGATATAATGAAAAAAGTGCTTGACAAGGGAATTCCGGATAACCGTGCGGGACTCGGAGGAAAAGTGTTTGATTTCGGTGAGTATGTTCATGAAGTATTCACCCGTTACCCCAAGATTTCCGAATTTGTGATAATGTATCATCCCGATATACAAGGACCTTTGGATAACTGCGAACTGCTTTTCGGTGAGGAAATGTTTTATCAGATGGCGGATGATCCTGATACCGTTCACAACGTTATGAAGCTTCTCACGGAGTCTTATATCAGTTTTATGGATGAATGGCAAAAGTTGTTTCCGCCAAGAAAAGATATAAATCCGCACTGGAGCAATGTCTGGCACAAGGGTACCATAATGCTGCGGTGTGACAGCGCAATGAACCTTTCGCCTGAGCTTTACGATGAATTTGTCGTGCCGTATGACCGCATACTGCTTGAACGCTTCAAAGGTGGCGCAATGCATTTTTGCGGAAGAGGCGATCATTATATTAAATCGCTCTGTTCAACCCCTCTGCTCTCCGCGGTAAATATGTCTCAGCCGCACATGAACGATATGGAAAAAATTTACAAAAACACCGTTGATAAAGGGATAAAACTCGTCGGATTCGATTCAAAACGCGCGCAGGACGATCTGAGCAGAGGTTTCAACCATTGCATGAGCGTTTAGCGTTTCTGTTTTTCTGCGATCACCTCAAAAAGGTCAAAAAAATACCCTTTCCGGCAGATGATGCGGAGAAGGGTTAAAAAAAGAATCAATAGTCTGAAGTCGATCAGTGCTGATCTTGCATTGCCTCGACGAACGCTTTGAAAATCATTCCGTTGTATTCGTCTTTTCTGAAAAGTCGTTCCGGATGCCACTGAACCGCCCAAAGAAAGCGTTGTTCGGAACCGAAAAATGCTTCAACGATCCCGTCCGGAGAAAAAGCCATCGGTAAAAGACCCGGCGCAAGATTTTTTACTGCCTGATGATGACTGCTGTTAACATCAAGATTATCAGTTTGCAGATATTTATAAAGAGGTGTGTCTTTTTCAACTTTAACGGTGTGGGACGGAATATCATACGGAGGCTGCTGACGGTGACTTATATCAGACGGTCGCTGTGAAGGCAGATCCTGATAAAGAGTGCCGCCCATTGCGGCGTTTATAAATTGCAGCCCTCTGCAAATGCCGAGAACGGGTTTATCCGCGGCTGCCGCCCTGCGAAACACGGCAAGCTCTAATGCGTCGCGTTTTTCGCAGACATCGTTAATGCCGCAAAGAGGCTTCTCTCCGTATAAAGCAGGAGAAACGTCATGCCCGCCCGTAAAGAGAAATCCGTCGCAAACGTCGGTAATTCTGTCAAGAACGCTTTCATCGGCTGAGAACGGCAAAATGACGGGAACCGCACCCGCAAATAAAAGCCCATCCAGATATCCGGGAAGCATCCAGATGCTGTCTTTGCTCTCATCCCAGAGAGGCAAAACACCCACTACAGGTTTCATAATCATTTCCCCTATCGCTTAGAATCGGAAACATACAGTTCCGCTCGGAATTTAATAAAAAAAGGTGAAAAGAAGCTTGAATATCGATGCTGCTTTTTTTCATAAAATCTTTTCAAGCATACGCGAAAAGTGCAAAAGGCGAAAAGGCCGTTTCTCGGAAAAAGGTATTTCTCCGTCTGCTCCGTCGTATAAAAAAAGAAATTCAGATTAATTATGGCTGATACGAAGGAAGCGGTCTCACATGATCGCCGATTTTTTTCAGTATACTACATTTTGACGGATATGTCAATAAACCGCATTGATTTCGCGATCTATTAATTCCGATACACTGATCATCCGTCGCTTTGCCTTGCGGAGTTACGTCTGACCGATCTTTCTTTCGGAACATAATATCGGCACGCTTTGAATATACAGTTGTGCTCTTTTCTCAGCGGTTTTGTCAGAAAACCCGAGTGCCCTTCAAACTTGCAATACCCCACGCAGTTGCCGCAGCCTGTTATTCTTCCGTCAATACAACGTCTGTTATAAAGTGAACCGCTCCTTTTTTCAAATGCTTCGTACTCTGTAAATAAGTCTGTCATACCTGTTCCCCTTTTCGTTTTTAAAATCGGCTCCTCGCCGTAACACACAAAAAACTTACATATATATATGTAATCATGCAAACTTCAACAGAGCATTATTTCACAGATTAGTAACATTTTAATAAATGCGCTCGATCAGTTTTATTTCGCCTAAACCGTTTTTTTTGTATATTCATATCAATAAAAAAGGAAAATCCTTTTTCGGTTTAATGCCGAAAAAGGATTGAAATTACAGGATTTTTTTGATTTTATAATTCAATTGAATAATCGTGAATAACCGCCGATACGCTATAGCGGCGCTTATCGAGACGAAGACGCACCATAAAACCCCAGAAAACGCCGTCAACGATTGTTCATAAATTATTCGATGATTTGTTCAAATTAACGGGGTCTTAATCGATCATCTGCGGGACATTTGCCTCGTCAGCGAGGTAATGATTTATTTTTTCTTCGCTGAATCCGATGATAATCAAGCCGCAGACAACGCGAAAATAAACCTGATTTCAGTCACTGTAAACAGCCGAAAGCCCTTCATAGACAGGGATCATATAGCTTTCGATAAGATCGTCATATTGAGATTGAAATGATTCAAGTATTTCTGATACTGACTTTGAGGACACAAATATATTATCCACGAGTTTGCGTCCGCCTTCGTTATAGTAACCGTATTCGGTATTTTCAAGCAGACTATAGTATATTTCCGCATCTCTTCTATCCGAGAAGATCTGTTCGGACATATAATCTATTATCTTTTCTTTAGTTTCGTAGCCTTTAAAGGGCTCAAACATTTCACTTAAAATCTTTACGGATGCATCGGCATCGGATGAGTTTAAGGTCAGGGCGGTGGCATAATAAAGTCCCTGATTGTAGCCGAGATATACGCCCGGCTTGCCGTTGGGTCCGTATGGATACGGGATAATACCGATATCGCTGAAGTTGAATATGATCGAATCTGTGCCGCTCAGAAGGTCGTCACCGCGGGAAGTATACATAACGGCTGCATTGGCAAGGAAAAGGTCAACGCCTTTCTGAAAAAAGCATTCCGTTTCGGGATGGATGCAATCGGAACATGTTTCGAACATTATTGATCTTGCACGCTCAAGCGCAGCTCGTCCGTTTTCGGAATAAAAACCGCATGATACAGTGCCGTTTTCAACCTGTGTGAAAGTAACGCCGTTTGAAAGGACCATAGAAACACCGAAATATGGCGGATGCGTCATAAAGCCGTATACCCTGTTCTCACCGTCCTGAACGGTAAACGCCTGAATGCATTCTTCAAATTTGTCCCAGTTCCAAGTGCCGTTCTCAACGTAAACTCTGGGATCTTCAAGCCCGTATTTTGACACAAGGCTTTCGTTTACAACTATCGGATAGCTTGCCGATGCAAGAAACAGTTCAGGCCATGATGCAGGGCAGACAGCGTAAACATCGTCCTTCCATGCGGCGGATGACAGCGTTAAGGGAGACCCCCATTTGAAGGTATCGTTAAGATCAATAAAAGATGACAATCCTGCAAAATACCCTCCCCGTATCATCGCTGAGATAGTATTGCCGGCAGTAAGAAGATCACAGTAATGCGTTCCGGTCATAACAGACGCCTGATAAAGGCTTGGGGCGTTCGAATTATAATCGACATCAATTTTGCAGTTAAGCTTTTTTTCTGTTTCTTTTTTTCTTTCAAGCGCCATATCGGAAAAATTCGTTCCGGGCACGTAACCGAAAGCTGTATCCACAGCGGTCCATGCCCATTTAACGGTAAAACCGCCAAGATCGTCAGAGCTTAGGTCGTTTTCATATGCGGGAATCAATTCCTCTGCGTTTGCAGAGCATGACGAAAGAACGATAAATGCACAGATAAGCATCAAAAATCCCTTGATAAACGCTGATTTACCCATATAAACCTCCTGTTATCATAAAGGGAAACAAGAATTAAGCGAATAAGGTATCTGACATTTTCAATAATAGCACAATTGCAGCAAATTGTCAATCTCTTTTTTAGAATCTGTCATATCGTCAATTTATGAGAGATTTTTAGAAGATCGAAACGAATCGTGGTTTTTTTAACCGCTCAGACAGCGATGTTAAAAAATGAATAATATGTTTTTACTTGACAGAATCACCTGCAAGCTGTATAATGTTTTATAATGGGAATAACGGGATCTGAGGATACAAAAAGATTATGCCCGGATATCGACCGTAATTATTCCAATGAGAATATATCATTAATTTTCACACCTGAGGAGCTGTTATGAACAACAGAGAATGGTTCAGATCTGCCGGATACGGCATGATGGTGCATTTCGGGCTTTATTCCCTGCTTGGTGGAGAATATCGCGGAGAAAGGACGCCTACTTACGGTGAATGGGCGCAGTCATGGTTCGGAATAGGAACAAAAGAATACTCTGATCTTGCAAAATGTTTCGATCCCGTATACTTCAATGCGGATGAATGGATATCTTATGCAAAGTCTTTCGGAATGAAATATTTTGTTATAACCGCAAAACATCATGAGGGGTTTGCGCTGTTTCGCTCAAAAGCCGATCCGTTCAATGTTGTGGACGCGACACCGTTCGGACGGGATATTATTGCGGAGCTTGCGGAGTCCTGCTATAAATACGGACTTAAATTCGGACTGTATTACTCGCAGGAGCTCGACTGGCACGACCCTGACGGAGGCGGATACGATAAAAATGGCGGATGTTCGGGGCGCGACTGGTATAATTCGTGGGACTGGCCGGATATTGCCTCAAAAGATTTTTCGCGCTGTTTTGAAAACAAAATAAAGCCTCAGGTAAAGGAAATACTCACGGGCTACGGGGATTTATGTCTCATATGGTTCGACACGCCTGGCGTTATCACGAAATCGCAAAGCCTTGAACTTTACAATATGGTAAAAGAATATCAGCCCGACTGTCTTATAAACTCCCGTCTGGGCAACGGAGCATACGATTATGTTTCCCTCGGTGACAATGAGATTCCTCGAGAGCCGCCGAAGGATATGACTGCGGAAGAATCCGGCGACATGAACGGACTTGGCGGATATAAATGGTCACCTTACGGTCTGTATGAGACCGCCGCCACGCTCAACGACACATGGGGCTTCAAATATTTCGATCATAACTGGAAAACGCCCGAAACGATAGCAGCAAATAAGCGCCACCTGAACAGTATGGGCGTAAACTATCTTCTGAACGTGGGTCCTGACGGTCTGGGCAGAATACCGTCGTTCTCTCTTGACATTCTCAGGCGTGCAAGAGAGATTGAGGAAGAAACGGAAGAGTGATCTATACCGCATTCTGAACATTATTAACGCACACAATAAACGTAGTTTTGGAGGAACGAAACAATGGAACAGCCGGAAATAAAAGTTAATCATATTGAAACAAAGAGCGTTATGACAAAATCGAACGGACCGCTCGGAGGTTATGCCGTAAACCCCTACGTCGGATGTCCTCACGCATGCAGATACTGCTATGCTTCTTTTATGAAGCGTTTTACGGGGCATACCGAAGAATGGGGCACCTTTATGGACGTTAAGGAATGGCCGGCAGTAAACAATCCCGAAAAATATGCCGGACAGAAGGTAACCATCGGGACCGTGACCGACGGATACAATCCTTTGGAAAAGACCTACGGAAAAACAAGAAAAATTCTCGAGGAGCTTAAAGACAGCGGCGCGGATATACTGATCTGCACGAAATCAGATCTTGTTCTGCGCGATCTTGATCTTCTGAAAGAAATAAACAAAAAAAATATGCTTACGGTCTCATGGTCTGTCAACACGCTTGACGAGGCTTTCAAGGATGATATGGATGCCGCAGTAAGCATCGAAAGACGTCTTGCCGCGATGAAGCAGGTATATGACGCGGGAATTCGCACGGTCTGCTTTATCTCCCCTGTATTTCCTGGAATCACTGATATCGAAGCAATTATTGAACGCACAAAGGATCAGTGCGATCTTGTATGGCTTGAAAATCTCAACCTTCGAGGCGGTTTCAAGAAGACCATTATGGACTATATCGCAGAGAAACGTCCCGATCTGACCCCACTTTATGACGAGATATACAACAAAAAGGACCGCAGCTATTTTGAAGCCCTTGAAAAGAAGGCTGAGCAGATCGCGAAGAAAGACGGCTGCCGCTTCGTTGATAACGAGACACCTTATGAGCGCGTATTGCAAGGACATCCGACGATCGTGGATTACTTTTACCACGAAGAGGTCAGAGGCACTGCCAACAGCGGAAAAAGAAACAAAAAAGCACAATAACCGGTTATTTTGTGCTAATATATGTTGTTTTGAATGATCATAAAAACCGAATCACAAAAGCTGAAAGAAAAGGAATCATAATGAAAAAGCGAATCGTTACAACAACTTCCGTTTTTCAGCCGGGCTATCCGGCAATAAAGGCTGCCGACAGACTGGCGGCTCTCGGCTTTGAAGCGCTTGACATGGCTCTTGATTACTGGACGGAGCCGGGTTCCCCTTTTATGGGCGACGAATATCTGCAATGGGCCGAAAAACTTCGCGAACACGCGGAAAAGACAGGGATGCCGTATACCCACTCCCATGCGCCCTCCGAAGCGGGGAACGATCCGACCGTTGAACGCGCCATTGAAACGGCGGGCATTCTTGGCGCATGTTATATCGTCGTCCATCCGGTCTGCCGTGAAAACGGAAAAATAATAGAAACCGCCGAACAGTTTATAAGAGTAAACGCCGAAGCCTACAGTAGCTGTATAGAGGCTGCGGAAAAGCATGGAGTAGTTATTCTTTCCGAAAATCTTCTGTGGGGTGCATCAAAAGACCCGATAATAATATCAGAGCTTGTAAAGGAGCTTAAATCGCGGCATTTCGGCTGGTGCTTCGATACGGGGCACGCAAACTGCTTCGGTATTCAGCCGTCTATACTGCATGAATGCGCCTATCCCCCTCTTTCGCTGCATATTCAGGATAACAATGGCGCGGGCAGGGACGAACACCTTATTCCCGGAGACGGGACGATCGACTGGAACAGTGTTGTTGAAAATCTCAAATCCGTGGGCTACAAAGGCGACTGCGTTCTTGAAGCTCATCATCAGAGTATTGAAGCGCCGGATAACGAGCGTGATGCGATACTGTCAAGGCTACTGACTTCTGCACGAAGATTAAGACAGATGATGGAAGAGGACGCCTGAAGCCTGTAAAGAAATGATGAGGATTTCAGTCTGCGGGTACTTATCCCGTTTTTTTCCATCTCAATCAATAATAAGACGATTAAAAACTGATCAGGGAACCGGATCCATCCAGCTATTGGTCGCTGCCTTCTTTACTTTGGGTTTTATTGGTCAGGTGATATCATGAATTCGCATTTAAAACTAAAAAACAAATTGAAGGAATACCGGCAGGCAAAGGGATTGACGCAGACCCAACTGGCTGACATGGTCGGCTCTTCGAAGAATACAATCAGTTCAATAGAAACGGCACAATTCTGCCCAACTGCGTACCTCGCCGCCCTGTTATGTATAGCACTTGACTGTAAATTTGAAGAGCTATTTTATTTTGGAGATTAACCGAGATGCTTTTTGCGAATGACTTCAACGATAATAGAATTCATATTGACGAGACTCAAAGCAACCAGACATATTATTGTCCGTTCTGTGGAGCTCCGCTTATCACCAGAAAAGGAGATGTGCGCCAGCATCACTTTGCTCATAGCGCGAGTCATCGCTGTTCAGACACCTATGAGCAGGAGCGGACCTATGATATGTCACCCTGGCACAACGAATGGCAGGGCATGTTTCCAAAAGACAATCAAGAGGTCAAATTGGCTCTTGGAAACACAAGCCACCGCGCAGATGTAATAATTGGCCGGACTGTCATAGAATTCCAGCACAGTATAATGCCTGTAAAAGCTTTTGACAACAGAAACAATTTTTACTTCAATCTTGGATATAAGGTCGTGTGGCTTTTTGACTTGTCAGACATTTTCAATGAAGACAATTTGACTTTTCAAGATAAAGGCGATACATTTCTCTTCAAATGGCGCAATCCCCAAAAGGCATTTAATAGCTACGATGTTAAAACTGGATGCATAGATCTGTTCTTTCAGCTTTCAGAAGATTTCACCTGCCCTAAAATAGTACGTGTTCTTGATGTTTCGGAAAAAGGATTCCAGCAGTTTACATCTACCCCGTTCATAACGAAGGAAGGTTTCTTAGAGTATATCGGCGTGCATGACGGCAAGTGTGCTGCTCCTGCACGAGATGATCTGAAGAAAAATGAAAAATACTCTGAATTCTGTAAACAGTACAACATATCTCTCAACAAGCAGCAGGAACGGGCAGTACAAGCGGTAGAAGGATCAAATCTCCTTCTTGCGGTTCCCGGTTCCGGAAAAACCACAGTTCTGGTGGCAAGGTTGGGACATATGATTCTTAACATAGGGGTCGATCCGCAAAGCATCCTAGCGATAACCTATAATAAAAAAGCCGCTACCGAAATGAAGCAAAGGTTTATTGATAAATTTGGAGACTCTGTTGGAAACCAGGTTCATTTTTCAACCATTAATGCGCTCTGTTATTCAGTTTACCGACGCAAATGTCAAGAGAACGGATCGCAGGAGAAAAAAGTAATTGAGGATAATGAACGAAAAGCGATACTGAGAAAGATTCTTTTGAAATATTCTGAAGAATACCCCTCCGAAAACGAAGTACTAGAGTTTGAACAGTCGCTGTCATATATCAAGAATATGATGTTAACAGATTCCGACTTGTCAGATCTGGATGAATCATACCCCAACATAAAGGAAATGTATCAGGAGTATCTGCAGCTTCTCGATTCTTCCGGCAAAATGGACTTTGACGATCAGATGATTTTTGCGTTGGACATCCTGAAAAATGATTCAGATGTTTTGTGCGCACTTAAGGCGCGATACAAATATATCTCTGTTGATGAAGCACAAGATACATCGAAGATTCAACATGCCATAATCAAACTGATTTCTCAAGGGAACAACCTATTTATGGTGGGCGATGAAGATCAGAGCATTTATGGCTTTCGCGGAGCATACCCCAAAGCGTTGCTGAATTTCAGATATGATTACGTTAATCCATATATCATCCGCATGGAGAGAAACTATAGGTCTACAGAGCCAATTGTTGAAAAAGCTCAGAGCTTTATATCAAAGAACAAGGGCAGATACGAGAAGAACATGATCGCTGAGCGAGGTCAATGTGAAGCCGTTAACCTCATTCAGGTTGGAAATAGAGAAGAACAGTATTCTTATCTGCTTGATGTGGCAAAAAACAACACACGAGAAACAGCGTTTATATACCGTGATAACGAAAGCTCGGTTGTACTTGTTGACTTATTGTTAAGAAACGAGATACCGTTCAGATTAAAATCCCCTGAAATGAATTTTTTCGGCACAAGAGTGGTCACGGACATAATATCGTATCTGAAACTTGCTACTAACGACCGTGATTTCGAATCGCTCAAAAATATATGCAACAGGGGGATACTGTACCTGAAAAAGCAACAGTTAGAGTACGCAATCAGAGATGGTAAAAGATTAAATCTAAGTGTTTTTGACGCTCTTCAGGGACAGATGAAATATCTCAAAAGAGAGTATCAAGGAAGGGCTGAAGATTTTAGGAATATCATTCGAACCGTTTCTTCACTTACACCTCTCAATGCCTTGACCTATATAATGGACAAAGGTTATGAGAATTACATGGAGGAAAACCGTTATGATTTTGGGAAAGTTGAACTTCTCAAAATCCTTGCAAAAAAGGAACCTACCATTAGTTCGTTCCTGAAAAGGCTCCAGTACCTTGAAACACAAATGCAAGAAGGCTTTGATACTAAGTCGGCCACCCCGGTTATTCTAACCACGATTCATTCAAGCAAAGGGTTAGAATATGATGTTGTATACATGGTAGATGTATACGATGGTCGTTTTCCATCATCAAGACCAAACATATTCAGCAAGTCTAAGGACAACGCTGACGGAGAACAAGAGGAACGGCGGCTGTTCTATGTAGGAATTACACGTGCGAAAAACAGTTTGAATCTGTTTTCAATATCCGGACGACAGAGTTCCTATGTTGAAGAGTTGTTCCCGGAAATTCAAGAAAAGATAGAATCTCAGAAACTGTTAGATGCTGCGGCGGCGCAACAAGCACTATCTGAACTATTCCGACAACAGCAAGAAGCGCGAGAAAAAGAAGCTGCTCGTAGACTTGCTGAAAGTGAAGCACGGAAAAAAGAAATCGAGGAAAAACAAAAAAAAGAGGCCGAGGAGAGGACAAAGCAAAAAGAGCTGGCAGATAAACGTATCCGAGATGAAATTATAGCGATTATCGATCAGCAGGAATATCCAGCAAGAGATTCATATGGTCGCCGTTGGGTTCGATGCGAAGAATGTGACAAGATTGATTTAGAACGAGAGTTTTCAACATACGGCGGTGCTAACCATGTCAATCTTGGAATCTGCAGTGCATGTATGAGAAAAAAGCGATAAAGAAAGCGCGCAGGGCATTTTGATTTGCCCTGCGTTTGCTTAGCTAATCACTGACGAGTTCTCTTGCAAAGTTGTAGATGATCCGTATATACGCAGTATGAATCAAGCCTCTGAATGGATGCTGCTCCTGTTTAATCGACGATTATCAGTCGTGGAACATATCCTCGTACATTTCCAGAGTTTTGTATGCCGGCACAAGGTTCTTTCTTGCGGCTTCAACTGCCGGACCCTTGTAAGTATCGATCATTTTTGTTACGCCATCTTCAATATGAGAGAAGAAACCGAAGCCCCTGCTGTTGTCATGGAAGAACGGTCTGTCACCGAGAGCGATTTCCACAAAGTATTCCGCGTCACGAACGTCAAGGAAATAATTTCTGCGCAGATATTCTATAATCTGCTCATTCGTTTCATATCCCTTGAAAGGTGCGTATATCTGATCGAGGATAAAAGCGGATGTCTCAACATCCTGTGCCGTTATAGGTATGGCAAGCGTAAAGTCGGCAGATGAATAACTGATTTTCCAGTCATCCTGTCCTTTTGCGCTCGGGCCGCACGGCGAAGGAACAAGGCCGAAATTGTCCATTTTGAACGCAACGGAATCGGTTGTTGACACGATCTCGTATGCACTCAGATACTGCATTACTGCTGATCCGCTCACAAATTTATCCAGTGACGGTTCAGGATCTATATTGCGTCCTGCAGGTCCGTTGTATAGTTCAAAAGTCCAGTTATAAGCTTCAATAGCATTGGGACTGAAATATCCGAGTTCAAAATCACCGCTGTCATTAAACGTAATAAAGTCATATCCGTTGCACAGTGCAAGCGAGCGGGCTGTCCGTCCGATTCCCGCACTCAGAGAATATACGATATGATTCGGGTCATCGGTAATGGCGTAGTTAAGCAGACAGTCTTCAAACGTATCCCAGTTCCACTCTCCCCTCTCGTAATAATCCCTCGGGTCTGTTGCGGAAAGTTTGCCTATAAGGTCTTCGTTTATTACGAGAATTTCATCCATCGAGTTGGAAAGTCTCATGGGATGCATTGCGGGAAGCACGCCTATTATGACGCCGTCATACATGGTAGAAACGCGCATATATCTGCTGCCCCACTTTGTTTCATCAAACACATCGAGATTTTCAACTTGAGTCAGATCCTGAAAGGCGTTTGTTGTGAGATAATTATAAAGGAAGAACGATTCTTCGCTGATAAAATCGAAGATATACAGACCTGCCACTGCTGAACTGAAAGCGAGTGAGCCGGTTCTGCCAACATAGTCGAACCTGAGTTTGCAGTTGTATTTGCTTTCTATATCGTTTATTCTTTCTGCGGCAAGATCACCTAGATCTGTATTGTATGTATACGTCAATACCGAGTTGTCGCCCTCGAAAAAATAGTCCGGAACCATTCCCATAACAAGAGTCTGTCCGTTCAGATCAATTGAAAGATCTTCTCCGTCAAGATAATCGGGAACGATCTCCTCTTCTGCGGCAGAGCACGCAGAGATGAAAAACATTAAAATGACTGCTAAAAGAAGTATACGATGTTTTTTCATTTTGATTCTCCCTATTATTTTTTTTCCGGCAATTCGGATAATGATACCATGTATACGCAAAAGCGCTAAGCCGATTTTCGTATACATACAACATTCTTATGCATATTATATCACTTTTCGGGTCGGTCTGTCAACCCTGTTTTATAAATTTTATTATACGGAGGTTATATGAAAAAACGTGAGCCGCACCGAAAGCGCTTTCAAACGCCTTAGAGTATCGTTTCTATTGACAAAATCCTGCATATGTGATATGATTTTTAAAAATAACGTTTTATTGGTTTTCCGTTATGAATCGATATCGGACGGCGACATGACGGAAAAAAAGAAAAGAGAGATTCATATGATAACTGTGAATTTATATTACAAAGGTAAAAACGGAGCGGCACGTAAATTTGCCGCAGAAATGGAATCAAGCGGTATTGCAGCAGCTGTAAGGGCAGAGAAAGGAAATCTTCGCTATGCATATTTTCAGCCGCTTGACGATGCAGAAACGATACTTCTTATCGACAGCTGGACAGATCAATCCGCCATTGACGCGCATCATAAGTCGCCGATGATGGCGCAGATCGCAGCGCTTCGTGAAAAATACGATCTTCATATGACAGTTGAGCGTTTTATCAGTGAAGATATCGGAAAAGACGAGGCATTTATAAGGAAATAAAGTTTTCTTTTATTAAGATTGGAATTTAATAAGCATAAAAGAACAGAAGGCTGAAGATCAACTTCAGCCTTCTTGTTTCAATGCTTCGACATACTAAGCATTATGAATATGAATAGATGGAGAAACATTCGGTTTTTGACCGCACGGTTATCAGAACTGATTACGCATCATGTTTTTTCTTTTTGAGAATAACTGCTGCGCCGGCTGCAATGAGTGTTGCTGTGCCGAGTCCTGCCGCTGCACCGAAGGGTACGGACTGAGATTTCTCATCGTCGCCCGTATCGGGAGTTTCGGTCGGTTTTTCGGGAACGTTGTATTTATTTGTAATAACAATGCCGGTATCCATATCGCCTGCTATGATAGTATAGTAATCGGGAACAGGTGTTTCCGTTACCGTATAGACGATTCTTTCTCCTTTATCGTTATACTTCGGAAGATCCGTAAATTCATGCTCCCAGTTGTCGCTATCCCTTACTGCAACGGATTTAACTTCTACGCCGTCTGCATAGAGCGTTACCGTTATGAAGTAAGGTCTCTTGCCGTCCTGGTCGTGATTGTCAATCCAGATCTTTCTTACTTTAACCGTTATTACTTCGTTTTCATGTCTGTTGACGATATCATATCCGTCATATTCCGTGGTATAACCGTCTACTGCGTCTTCTTTAACGCTGTATTCGATCTCTTTACCGTCTTTATACTTCGGAAGATCGCCGAACGAATACTTCCAGCCGTCTTTTGCGGTTACTTTTATGCTCTTAACGAGGTTTCCGTCCGCATAGAGGCTTACTGTGATAGATTCGGGTCTCAGACCATCGTGGTCATTGTCGTCAATCCATGTCTTTGTGCCGTCAACTTCGGTAGTTTCGGGATCATGTTTGTTTGTAAGAACGGTTGTTGTATCATCTTTGCTTGTTTCTGCAAGGACGTAGCCTGAAATGCTCGATTCTTTCCAGGTATATTCGATATTCTTGCCATTCAGATACTTCGGAAGTCCGGTTACGGTTGCCTGCCAGCCGTTTTCTTCATTAAGCGTTACGGTCATTATGTCTGCCGTGCCGTTATTCAGTGTTACGGTGATCTGTTCGGGTCTTATGCCGTCCTGATCGTTATTGTCATCCCAGACTTTCTTTACCGTAGCTTCGGTTTCATACGGAGTATGCGTATTGACAAGCATAAAGCTGTATTCAGATGATTCTACAACTTTTGAGATATAACCGAACCACATCGGAGTCATTACTTCGGATACAGTATAGTTGATTCTGCGTCCGTTGCTGTTGAGATCAAGATTGGTCCAGATATAGCTCCAATCATTCTCTTCATTGAGTCTTACTGCCTGTCCGTAAGGAACGCCGTTTGCATAAAGCTGAACTTTGACAGATACGGGTCTGATACCGTCGTTGTTATTGTTATCATCCCAGATCTTCTTAACAGAAACAGACGTTTTGTAAGGAGTATGCTCATTTGTAAGAGTTGTGATGTAACCAACAGTCTTCACATTGACAAGTGAGTAGTTGTTGATCGAACTTTCTGACCATGTATACTCAATAAGAGTACCGTGATCTCTGTATTTCGGCAGACCGGTTACGGTAGCTTTCCACATGTTTGCCTCATTGAGAATAACCGAAGCTACTCTGCTGATGCCGTCATGGAGGAATGCCGTGATGGAATCCGGACGTATGCCGTCCTGATTCGAGTTATCGTACCATACCTTCTTAACCTCTGCCTCTATTTCTTCGGGCGTATGAGAGTTTGTTACGGTGAAGCCGTTTTCCATATCGCCTTCGATTTCAGAGGTATATGCTTTGGGATGTCCCTCTACTGCGGGGATCTCATCCTCTTCGATATAGTATTCGATAAGTTCGCCGTGATTTCTGAACTTCGGAAGTTCGGTAAACGTATAGTGCCAATCTCCGTTTTCATCGGGGAGAATGGTTGCATTTGCAATTTCAGCATCCTGATATGTTGCATACAGTCTTACGGTGATGCTTTCAGGTCTTATACCGTCCTGATCATCTGCATCGTCCCAGACCTTGGAGATTTCGATGTCTCTGACTTCGGGAATACGCGGGTTTTCAATTGTGAATCCATCGTCGTTATTGCCTTCGATCTTGGCTTCATCGTATCCGTGTGCGTATTTTTCCTCATCAAATTCGATTTCGTCTTCTTCGACATAGTATTCGATGAGTTCGCCGTGATTGCGATACTTGAACAGATTTTCAAACGTGTATGACCAGTTGCCTTCTTCATCGGGAGTGATGGTCGCATTCGCGATCTCGTCCTCTGTATACGTTGCATACAGTCTGACAGTAATGCTTTCGGGTCTTACACCGTCCTGATCGTCTGCGTCATCCCAGAATTTGATTACGGGGATGCTGATCAGTTCAGGTTCATGTATATTCTCGATATCGTTGCCTGTATAAACGATTTCATATCCTGTGGAAGTAACGCTTTCGTCGTATTCGATCTCTACTTCTTCGACTTTGTATTCATGTTCGGTCTTGTCGTCCGTTGTTGCGCCGGGTTTATACTTCGGAAGATCCGTCCATTCATACTTCCAGTCGTCCTCTTCCGTAACGGTTGCAGTCTTGAATACCTCGCCGTCCTGAAGAAGATTTACCGTGATGCTTACCGGTCTGATGCCGTCACGGTCATCGTCGTCGTTCCAGGTCTTAGTTCCGTCAATTGACGTTGTCTCATAGGGGTTGTCGAAGGCTACTGCTTCTGCGGGTTCACCGTTTCTTGTTACGGTTACTGCGTTGGAAAGCTTGCCGTTTCTGTTATCCGAAACTTCAACCGTTATGGTATATACTGAAGTGTCATAAACGATTCCTACGGTCGTTTCAACTACTTCTTTTATAGTATACGTATGGGTTCCGACGTGGCTGCGATCATAATCGATCTGATCGAACGTTACTTTTCCGTCTTCGTCATTCTTCTTTGTCTGAAGCAGACTTTCGCCTTCATACAGTTCAAAGCTGAATTCTTCATTGATAATCTCTCTGCCTGTAACGGTCTTGGTTGCATCAAATATGATGAAGCCTTTTGCGTCATAGGTATTAGTGAATGTGAGCGGTTTTTCAGTGGTAGAATCGGCCTCTGCGGTCAGCGTGCCGTCTCCGTTATCGGTTACGGTTACTGTTACAGTCTTACCTGTTTCTGCTGCGCCGTCATTCGTTACACCGTCGATTTCGCCTGACTCGGTTACAGTATATGTATACGTGCCGGGAACGGTATATTCAAACGGTCCGAATGTGACTGTTTTTTCAGTCTCGGTTACCTTGCCGGTCATTTCTGCTGCTGCCGGTGCTTCGTCATTTGCTTCTACAGTAATGTCAAAGCTCCATGTTGCAGGACCTTCAAGTTCTTCGGGAATACTGAGTACCTTGGTTACCGGGAAGGTTACCGTAGCAGGTTTTACGCTGTAGGTATTTGTAAATGTAAGAGGTTCTTCATCGGTATAATCTGCCGTTGCGGTAAGTGTGCCGTCATTGTTGTCAACTACGGTTACCGTTACGGTCTTTGTTGCTTTGGCGTCATTCGTTACGCCGTCGATTTCGCCCGATTCGGTTACATCATATGTATATGTACCGGGTGCAGTGTAGGTAAACGGACCGAATGATACGGTGTCGTTATCCTGATCTACGGTTCCGGTCATTTCTGCTGCTGCGGGGGCTCCGTCATTTGCTTCTACAGTAATGTCAAAGCTCCATGTTGCAGGACCTTCAAGTTCTTCGGGAACGCTGAGTATCTTTGTTACCGGGAATGATACGGTTGCGGGCTCAACTTTGTAGGTATTTGTGAATGTAAGCGGTGCTGCATCGGTAGAATCTGCCGTTGCGGTAAGTGTGCCGTCATTATTGTCAACAACCGTTACCGTTACTTTGCGCGATGCAGTTGCATCATTCGTTATACCGTCAATTTTGCCTGATTCGGTTACCGTATATTCATACGTTCCGGGTGCGCTGAAGCTCAAAGCCTTGAATGACTTGGTATCGCTGCTGTTGCCGCTGCCGGAGATAGTAACTTTATCTACTTCGTTTCCGTCACTGTCTGTCAGGGCAAAGTCATAGCTCCATGCTCCAGGTGCGGTTCCCTGAGTTTCTGATTCAACAACTTTCTTTACGGGGAACGCTACGGCTGTAGACGTTACTTTGTAAGTATTTGTAAATGTAAGCGGCGTTTCATTGTTAGAATCTGCCGTTGCGGTAAGCGTGCCGTCGTGATTGTCAACAACTGTTACTGTTACTGTGCCTGTCGTAGTTCCGTTGACTATACCGCTGTTTGTGCTGCCTTGCGTTGCACTCTCGGTTACGGTATATGTATACTCTCCGGGTGCGGTGAAGGTCAGAGCCTGATATTCTTTCTTATCACTGCTGTTGCCTGTACCTGCAAGCGTTATTGTTTCAATTGCGGTTCCGTTACTGTCAGTAAGAGCAAAGTCATAGCTCCATGCTGCAGGTGCGGTTCCCTGAGTTTCTGATCCAACAACTTTCTTTACCGGGAATGCTACGTCTGTAGACGTTACTTTGTAAGTATTAGTGAATTTAAGCGGGGTCTGTGTTGTCGATGACGTTGCTGTAAGTGAGCCGTCACCGTTATCGGTTACGGTTACGGTTACACTTGCTGTCGTCGTTCCGTTAACGATACCCTTGTTCGCGCTGCCTGCAGTT